>JGI24021J15306_10003013_pt1 | contig 18742 bp, 13 predicted proteins | sample Ectturendosymbi1_FD_15306 | JGI IMG/M metagenome (IMG submission 15306)
CCCAAAACCTAAACCCAAAACCTAAACCCAAAACCTAAACCCAAAACCTAAACCCAAAACCTAAACCCAAAACCTAAACCCAAAACCTAAACCTCAACGCTATATGTGGAGTCTGGACAAAGGTGGATGCAGTTCGAATAGCAAATAGTCCCTGATGAGCTTTTGCCGTTTCTGGCAAAATATGCATTACCTTTCAACAAATCTGCAAAATCACATTTCAACTAAAATTCTTGATGTGGTTAGAATAGACACTTCAAAATAACAAAAATTTTCTCAGTCCGATCCAGTCTTGATCCGCCAATTTAAAAAAAATTGCAGTCCGAACCAGTCCTGATCCGGCCAAAATTGGCTTCAGTCCTGATCCAGTCCGATCCAGTCCTGATACGTGCTCATCTCTGGTTCAGGTTCAGGGAAGTTATGACGTGATTCGGAATTGTAAAACGCAGTCGTACATTGTGTTGGTTCAAATGTTCAGCCTTGAGAATGAGCACTAGCAGCGATAAGAGTCTGTGCTAATGTTCAAGCCACTGGTGCCACTCCTAGTGTTTTTCCATTGCATCTAGTGTTTTTGCATTTTATCTAGTGTAGGCTACCAGTGTATTTTCACAGCTATCTAGTGTTTTTTTATGAGTGAGCTGAATGTAATTAAATTACAAATTTTGTGTAATTGTAACTGTAATTGAGACTTTTTGATTTTGTGTAATTGTGCTTTGCTAAAAATTTTACCCAATTACATCTTATATTACACAGGAGCATATAATCTGTTTTGAGTTAAACCGCTATGAGTCGAGGTCACTGTAATGATCTGTTGAAAGTTTCAGTGACCTGTACAAATACAAACAAACACAAGCGTTGCTGCTAATGGTTGTGGCCGTTTGTTGAAAGTCATGAAACAGAGGTGCCATTTCCCCATATGCTTACGTTTCACATTTCAGAGTTCAGACCACAAAGAATTTCTCAAGGGCAATGGCGTGGATGTGTGGTTGGTCTTTTCCCTTATGTGGTAATTTACCATGTGTGAAAGTAAATTACCACATAATGGAAAGTCACGTTAAAAGATTTTATGGTGTAAAGGAATAATCGTGCCTTTGTTTGTGCGTTCTATGGTCCATCTGGTCTGAGACTAATAAATATATAATGTTCGAAACACCTGCCTGCTCTTAAGTACAACACCAATTTTCTTGTAAACTGCCAAATCTGTCACATATTTGTGATCTAACGTTTTTTGGTGAATCAAGTTTTTTTTTATCATGAAATCTATTACTTTTCCACTGGGAATGCGTGGGAACGGCGTTCCCCCATCTTTTTTGTTGTGGGAACGAGTTCCCACATCTGTTTGCACTAGATTAGGCCTACATTAAAACATGGTTGCGATCTCACAGATGTGCTTCCGACACGCAGATTCGCACTGCTGGTCAAAAGTCTACAGTGAAACAGGAAGATCCAGTGTGGAAATTCTTGTAGCGAATGCTCATTTTATTCGAATTGTTTGGTGCAGTCTTCTTTTTTATTTGGTGTGGTAACGCCGTTGTCACACCTCTTTTTTAGCACTACATCCCTGCTAACAGTTTAAAATTGATATAAAGCACCAGTCAAAATCTTAGCAAATTTGCCTAGTGGGGGTCAAATGACCTCTTCGGCCTCATTCTTCCTGCGCCACTGGTTGGTTACACTTGATGAAAAGGTGCCGTGTTTTTTGCTGAAATCAAATTTTGTGGGAATGCTTTGCAGAGTTTGGCAGAAATTAGGACCTTAGGACCTATGCATCTGCTGTTGGTATTGCATCTACAAGTATAAAAATCTTCGCCTTTTGAAAAGTTGTTAAAGGGCTTGCTATTGGTTTTTGACGACTATATCATTGTTAGCGAATGTTTACTGCGTGGTTTTAGCAGCTTGCACGTTAGAAAATCAAGAAAACAAAAAAAGTATAACAGAGAAAATATCTAAATCTTCTACTGCGGTTGATGCCGAGATTGTGTTTGTAATGCAATTATATCTCAAAACATATCGCTCGCAACTTTATTAAAAGATTACCGGTAAATCCTGTTTTTCGAAAGCTGCTGAAGATGCCAAGTGTTTACAAGTTGTGCCGATAAGCTGATTCGAATAGATTTTCGGACAATTCATTCACGCTCTGTTGATTTTCGTTGATCCTTCATTGACTCAGATTCCGTTGTTTTCGTCGGGTACATTACAATATATTGTTATTGTTTCAGAAATGTCAAGTGCTTACTTTGCTTTTACCTGGATCTCTCAATAGGATCCTTGTGGTGTTTGCACGTTTGCGGGCCAATCTCACAATAGCTCTGTTGCGTCACAATAGCTTCGTTGCGTTCTAATCTCTGAAGTATCTTGTTCAGTTTGGCTTTCGTGCATCCGAGAGTAGAACTGACCACGAGGTTTCTTGAAGTGCTTGTCGTAAGTAGCTTCTCACTCGACCCGACGAGTGTAAGTTACGTGAATGTCAGCATAATAATAAGTTGTTATGAACCTTATAATATTGTCAGAGAAGTTTCAAAGGGACGAATCAGACAGTAAGCTCTTCATGTTTATTTTTTATTTAGAATCTGCAGCAAATAAGCAAAATTTTAGCGAGCTGAACGTAATTAAAATCGAATTAAGAAAATATGGCAAGTTAAACCAAAGCAGCGTTAAAAGGTATTTTACTTTTTGTCTCAAAAACTACTTCAGAGCTTTTTTTCTGGTCGAGGTATTTCGTTCCAATATTGCCAAGTCACAGTTTCTTTTGTGCAATTGTATAGTTGCCAGGCTCCTAGCTACGGGGGGATTTGGGGGCAGTGTCCCCCAATTTTTTTGTGTGTCCCAAATTTTCTTGTGCCCAGAAAAATTGTTTTAAACATTTAACAAAAACAAGAATCTTTCCCCCCTTAAATGTATTTTGCTCCCTCAAACCTTGCAATCTGGCTACGGACCTGATACGTGCATGTGCGCAAGTAGCCTATCTTGCTAAAACATCTGGACTGCAAGTAAAAGCAAGGAATCGTTTCATTGTTTAGTGCAAACGTAGTGACAGGTGACAAAGTCAATAGTGAAAACGTAAGCGTACGTGAAGGTTGTTTCAAAGGGCACGCAAAACGTTTGCCATGAAATATTTCTTAACGTCCTAACATCTGGGGCCTGCTCTAACTAAGCTTTTTTTGCGGAAAATGAATCTGCATCGGGTAAAAGTTGACAGAATTTTCACATTTCTTACTTGAAAATAAAGTAGAGCGAAACTATATCATCAGCTTTAGGTCCAAAATGACTTGTCGCAACTATCGTTGCCCTCTTTTTCTGCCCTTGAAAGACGCATCTTTGTCCTGAAAATTCCAAAAACTTCCATCGTTCCCCTGATTTTGATAAATTTGTCTCGTCAATGGAAACGGCCACCCCTGGTACTGTCGGCCAACCCCAAGGCACCCGTTTACACTTTGATTGAATGAAACAGGAAGCTATTTTTGTTTTATCATATTTTGAAGCGAATCTGAATGGGTTATCTTGTCGCTTGCTTTCTGTTTACTGCGAGTGCGGCGTCCATTTTCCATATGCCCTGGTAATGCATTTGTTCTCCGAGCTGTAATTCTTCGACTTTAACTTGGATCTCGCGTAATTTTAGCAAACCATACCAACGTTGAGGTAATTTCGTTCGGTTTAATCAAAATCGTTGGTTAAGTCGGAAAAAGTCTTTGAACAGTTTACTTCGAAAACTTGGTTTGAAGCAGGGGCATATCTGGAACGCTTTGCAAGAGAAGAAAAATTGGCGCAAAGGTTAAAAATGGCGGGAATTTCAAACGAAACAGAGGGTTTACTACACAGAGCAATTATTATTTAGGTGTGCAACAACCAGCTTTGTGTTTCTTCTGAATTTTAAGAAGGTCAGTAGGCGTTCATCGCAGCAATGGAAAGGTTGATGGTTCGATTCCCAAGTTATACCAACACCTTAAGGGAATGTCTTATAGCAGCGCCATTCAAGAAAAAGAACTAATCGTAATAGTGTGGTTTGTGAATCCGTTGCAACGTTTTTGTACAAGATGCCAACACTCGATTTTAGGGCGACGAGGAACGGGCATCGCTGTTCCTTCACCCTTCTGTGTGTGACGCAACAATAAATTGCTTGGCTAGCATAGCCAAATGCACGATTGTGTGGCAGCACTGCTTTTGTTTCTTCGTTTCATAGCTAGTGTAAAAAAAACAGCAAACAACTTTGATTGGCTCGGAAGTTAATCGCTGACTGCGCTATTTCTCAGGTGCCCTGAAAAACGTTTGTTTATTTCATAAAAATTCTGCAGCCTGGCGTGCTTCAAAAGACATCTTCACCTTGGCAATATTTTGAGTAACATGCAGTTTGCGACTGCAGAATTCACGTCAGTTTATTTTTTTGAACTTTTCTCTACTCTCCCCACCAATTCCTGGCTGACAGCTAAGAGGCTTGGCATTTTTAAGCTACCAATGCCGATCCAAAATAAAGCTGGAAATTTTTCTTAATAGCTTTGCTTCATTTCACAGCTATAGAGAGCAACATAACCAACTCTATTTACCAACGCGTTGCAAAAACTACAGACTATCTAACACGGCACAAACTCGTTACAAAACGCTGTGTAGCTGTTCTATAACTCAAAACATTCCTAATCGAGTGCACGAGCGCAGAAGTAGAAAACTAGGATGAGCAATAAACAAATCACCCCGCAATCCTCTCCAGTGGAAAAGCTGGTATGAAAATGAATGAACAAACAAAGCATTTGCAGTGAGGTAAATCTTTGCGCGAAGCGCAGACAACCGAACGCTAATCTTAACTTTCGTGTAGTGAAAGAACACATGTCAGCTTTGAAGTGTCGAAAGTCACACGGAAATCTGCCAAAAGTCTGAAAATATTTGCAGGACCCGATTGGGGGAGGTTTGAAAGCTGGGGGGAGTGAATCTCTCGGCCCTGAAAATACGGCCTTGATTTGACCAAATATATTAATTTGAATTTCTGCAGCGCAAGCAATCTTTTTGGCTGACATCAAGAGCGCGAAAAACGGTCCAAAGCAAAAAAGTTTGAAGAAATGCTCATTCTGTTTAATTGAAAAGCCAGCTGGGAAGAAGTGATAATTAATGTGAATACTTGACCTTGATGCAGTCACTCGTTATAGCAAGGTGCTGCGTCGCATGAGGCGATAAGTCTTTAGTCATTTTAGACAAGTCTGCTCTAATCCACATTCCATGGCTGAATCAAGATCAGAGAAGCGACACTCAGTTTTTCGTAACACTCCACTTCTAACGAAAGCATCGCAACGATATAGTTGAGCACCGGACGCGTTAGTGCAAGAGGTGCGAATAGACCAACCGTGTTACAAGTGCACGCCGAAAATCTCATTTGTCAATATTACAAAGTGAGTATGACTAAAGCGTGCATATTACAAAAGTTAGTGCAACTAAACTAAAGCGTAGTTGCGTTCTTTCTGGTCTACGCGTACTTGACATATAAAAAATATTTTTTAAGCATGAGTCCAGTGTTACAATGTATTTGTTTGCTTGACTGAAGAGGTTTTATCAAAGCAAGTAACAATCTATGATGATTTTATTTAGTGGGCTACAGTTAGGAGGTTTGGGTGGCTAAACAGTTCTTGACATTAGGTGAAAGCACAGCATTCGGGCACACTGTGTCACTTCTGAAGGCTTTCGAAAAATGAATTGTGTTATCCCCGATATTTACTGCTGGAAATATCTCTAAAGTCAGAGTTTCAACTTTTTTCCCTTTTCGGTTATAAATACAGTGCAAACTAATTTAATGAGATAGAAACGCGATGAAACTTTGTTCCCGGTAAAAGGGGAGATAATCAACTGGTTTCAATGCAAAAACACGTGTATAAAGTGCCAGAATTGCGATAAAAGATATCGAAATATTTGTTTGGCAATTGCCCGATCAAGCGCCCAAACAAACTGTGAAGTCCGTATTCCACAGGCCAAAGCTGCACCAACAAAACGACTTCGGGGTTTGTTTTTCAGGCGGACTTTGGACCCAAGGAACGTGTTCGTAGTTAGTGTCTATATTTTTGTCTATTTTTCATTGCATTTCCCGTTACGGGGCGGCTGGATTCACTACTTATGCTTGTGAAGCAGAACGTTACCGTTACCGGGTTGTCTCTTAAAGCGATAGTGTATATAGCTTGTGAACTTTTCATTAGACGTTTACACACGTTTTACTTCAGCTCTCATCGATTACTCAGAGTATGGTAATTAGGGGTGGCCGAAAACACTAGTGATGACCACATTTAGAATTTGTCTTAAGAAAGTAATTAATTTGTTACCGTGGAAACTGCCCTGCGAGTTCCAAAATATGCGTAAGTTGTAGTTTTAAGGCACTCTTGATTTTCGATGAGCGGGCACGGACCCATCTGATCATGCACGCACGTATTTTGAGCTTGAGATGGCAAACTTCTATTTTCTTCTCTTTTTTTCATCAATCTGCGCCTGGGCCGCAGATTCACCAAGTCAAGGTTTGGAATGCGGGGGTGGGGTTCGTTTTGGCAAATCATTTAATTGTGGCACGAAGAAAAACAGCACAGTTTCAAAACTAAAGTGACAAAAGTTTTTTAAGGGTTGCTTCTTATAATTCTGAGCGTTTCATTACAACTCTTCATTGATAGTTGGTTTCATGGACGCCGGGAAGATTTTTTCCAGGGGAGAGGCATTTGTGGATTTTTCCAGAGGTAGCTAAAAGGATTTTCCAGGGGGACCAAAAGTGGTGAAATTTCACTTCACCCACTCGAAACTAAGAAAACAAGTTTTTTTGCTAACACTTTTCATAGGAAAACGTCAAATTACAAAATCCATGGGGAGGCTTTGACCTCCCCCTCCCCCCCTTCCGATGCCCATGGTTGGTTTAGGTCACTGGTGAAACGCAGCAACTTCATGAGTGCTTGAGAGTTAGTGCTTCAATTAATTTAACTAATTTTGTTGTCTAAACAATATTGTTAACATGACGTCATTGTAAATGACGTCACATTATCACAATGAAGGATGACAAATAATATTTGTTTGTTGAACACAACCGATGGCTGCCTTGATTCAACCTGTTTTTTTGCATTTGTGCGACGCGCGCTTTAAAACACCAAACCTACAAAGTTGAAACACCTAACCTACAATTCTATTTTCATTCTTTTTCTAAGGATGTTCCATCAGTGAAAGTTATGACCTGCACTCTGCGTTGATTGTTGCGACCGGGCGCCAGCGAAAGACGAAGATTTACAGGAGTTAAAAGAATAGGTCAAGCGACAGTTGCTGACCGACTTTGATGGATGCATTAATAATTGATGCTGCACTTCTGTAAGAACATTCTCATTTGTCTGCGACAGGCCTGTGAGTGGTTACTTGATAGAGCGCGTAAGTTATTTGTTAAAAAAGATTTGCATCGAGCTCTTGCCGTTAAACTGCTCGGCGCGAATTTAATAAAGGACCAATGATTGTCAGCAAATTGTTGCTCGGCAGCACAACAACCTCTGCGTAGGCGTCAGCAATCTGCTCCTGCTGTGAACGTTGGTAGTCCTGGTGTCGACCCATGTCTCGCATTGATGACCTGCACTCTAGCGGCGAAGGTTACTGTCTAGAGGCGGGCCAGATGCACCAGAAAGTTCAAATAGCGGAGACGCACGCTCCGACACCCGCAGAGGCGTTTCCCGATATTCCAGGTTCGATACGCGATCCAAACGAACTGAAATTGACCAACGGTTGCATCAAGAACTGGGTGGAAAAAGGCTCGTCTGCGAGAACGTCGGATTTCCCGCACAAGCGTGTGCATTTCAGCCCGCCAGATTCACCCGTTTGTGAAGAAATTCCAACAGTCAGCTCGAGCCCGCGAGGCGACGGACATTTGCGGGCTTTGTTGTCAGGTTTTGCGTTTGTTTTCGCTGCTGCAGCCTTGCTTTGCTGCATCCTACTTTATGTCGAGACCTCGAGGTTACGAGCCGATATCAGAGGGCTTGAGAAAGTCATTTTCGGCTCAAGCACCATCAGAAAAGACGTCGCGCAGCAGTTGAGTCGTCGCAAAAGTCTTGTTGAAATTTTTGAAAACAGGACGAGGCAGATAGGGCTGGACCTGGACCATCTCAGAGCGTGGGCCAACACTTCAGCCTGCATTTCTGGTCATGATTTTACCAGTGGGTAAGTGAATTTTAGTGTAGTACAGCAAATCATGTTCCTACCAAGTTCTTTCCTTTGTCATGCAAGCCATGTCTTTCTGCTTTCCGACCACTGTATGTCGCTAACTTATCAGAAATTAAATCTTTTTTCGAACTTTTGTTTGTTTATTTTTTGGCTTGTTCACAAATGTCCGAAACTGGGATTTGCAAGTCTAATATAGACAAAGCAAGCATGCTGACCTACGCAAGAGTAGCAGGTAATTGATTTTTTTCTTGCTAAATTAAATAAACATCACGTTTAGATTATGTAAGGAGAGAACAATGCTGACAAACATCATACTGAACCTTTCTCGTATTTTTGTGTACTACTATAACACCCTTGATGTGGACGTTGATACAGAGATAAACGATATTAAATGCGGAGAAACACTCAGAGCCTCTGCAGATGTAAAGAGCAAACTAACAGTTTCCTGCTCGAATAATCTGCCAAAGATAAGCACGAGTTATTTCAGCCTAGTCCCAAATTCAAGCTGGGGTCTTGGGAGCTTTGCTCACCAAATTCAATAGCAAATACCCATTTTACAGAGCAGCGTATAAGTGTCTCGAACGATTTTAAGCTCTGATTTATTTTTTAAGCGTGCCCTCCACCCCCCTTTGTACGAATCGAAAGACCCTGAAAATGATGAACGTTGGTGGCTGATTTATTTTATTTGCCGTTCTATGATTTGTTTTCCCCCGAAACTTGAAATTTTCTTGCACTCGCCGGTGTCAGATCAACGTGAGTTTTACTTTGAACAATAACAAGGTCTTTGCATTGACCAAAAGTAATGTAGACATGCACCTACTTTGTAGATTTCACATCTAAGAGTTTCTGTAGAACTGAAGCAGTTTAGAGCAATAAAAATTATGGCGGTTTCAAAACTATTTCTCAAATCATGTTCTGCCATCTAGGCTTCAGAAATTCAAAGTACTTCACCGGAATTCGGTGTCATCTAAGTTGTTTTTCGGTGTCACGAAGCACTTCCTACCGGGTCTTCTGGCCTAAAATGTCCTGCTTCGCAGTATCACGATTGCTGTTCTTGAAATGATGAAGCAAAATGGCAGTTCGTTTACTTTCGTCAACAGTAATACTTGCTGACACCATTCAAGTCAAAAATGCTCAGTTCATACAAATGCTTACAGTCCAGGGCAGTTCAAGGAAAACGGTTTTAGAGTTGAAACAGGGTCGTGGCCAGTGGGGGACCAGTGGTGCCAGGCCCACCCTGTTTGCCATTGGTGCTCAACGAATAATGTCGTTTGTTTTAGTTCGCCGTTGCAGGTTGTCCACCATTTTCATGTAGACTCATCTCAACAATGAAACCCTGGCGAAGGGCCGGAGCTGAAAAAACTGATTTCAATTACAGAATCTTCTTATCTTATTAAATCAAATGTGGCGAAATTATCGTATTACAAATTGCTTTATGACAACGTAGTTTGCGTCAAAAGCTGCGAACGAGTGACTTGAATATTACGCTGATAACGTCGTGAAAGAACGCCACTGGCCCACAAGAAATGTTTTTGCCGATTTAATGAAACTAGCTTGGTTTGCTGCGGACACCGATTTGCTGTGGCTTGTCCTTATGCATTGCGTGTTAACGGTAATGCTGGTGTGAATGAAAAATAGCCGGTTACCTTGGTCTTCATTTCTTTTATGGCAATTTTTTTATCCTACAAGTGGTTTGTTATGTTTTCGTTCTTAGTAAAAACAAGCTCACAAGCGACGAAGCTTCTCATGGCCAATACGAAGTTTTGGCAAGTGGCTTTTTTCAAAGGTTACATCCATTTTCAAAGAAATTCTTGGCGTTGTTTATCCTTTTTACTTATTTCTTTGTTTGGCGTAAAGACCTTTTGTAAAGAAATTTTACAAGTACAAGAAGCTTCACACAAATTGACTAGTAAAATGTGTTTTATTGGGAAATTTTCTTTTGAAAAATTTTTCTGATAATACTGTATGAAAACGTTTGATTTGATTAATGCCTGAGTTCAAGGGGTGGTCGGGTTGTACCGCTAGCGGCTGACACTGTTTCGTGAAAAGATTGATTCCGAGGTGTAAATGCTGCAGTTATGCCTACTGTGGTTATTAGAGCTAAGCGAGAGTACAATTGCAAGTCTTCAGATTGACGTTTAGAAAAGAAAATGTATATTTTGATTTTAACTTTGTTTTTGACGTTTGCTTCTTGCAACTTCTAATGTTTTTCATGTCCGTCAAATCTTACGAGATCCTCAAATTAATCTTAGCCCCGAGTGCCGAAATACTCCTTTCATCAAAAAGTCCAATTAAATTGCTCGGTTGATTTTCATGCGTGGAAATGTGCTTTGCTTTATGCTGCGTAACTTGTGAATGGCCTCATTTTCTCTGCCACAAGAACTGAATTATAAAACCATATTGTCCTTTATTATGTGTAATGTCAGAGTCGCAACTAGCTGATATTTTTAGGGAGGGAGGAATGATCGTACTTGTTGCTAGACTACTTTGGTGGGGGGAGGGAAATGGCTGTAATTTGTTGTTCCTGATAACTAAACATGTTTTTGAAAATCTCGGTGGGGGGGGCAATTGCCCGGTTGCCGCCCCCGGTTGGGGGCTTGTTAGTTCTTGTTCACATTTTGCACCTTATTCTTCACTTTTCATTTCTTGATGCTTCCTGTTTATTTCCGCAATCTGTCGGAACAGGATCATTTCACAAGATCACAAGCAAGACGGGGAAAATCGTTTGTATGGTTCAGTAGTATATTTAATGTAATTTTGAGTCTGCACATGCGCAACGTTTCAAAGTGTAGATTTGAGAAACTCCAGACCTTGCCTTGTTTTGTTCCGAACACCAGCTGCAACTTTTGTAAATGTGCGCAGTCAATTCTGTTACCGCCTTGTTCGTTTTCAACTGGAATTCGCTGAAGCGGACGCGTTCTGTCGGAGACGAGGCGGATACCTGGCGTTCAGCGACGACGAAACTTCTTGGAATAAGACAGTCCGGTTTCTGCTCGCGCGCGGATTCAAGCTGAAAGAAGTCTGGGCGGGGGTCAGAAAAGTAAGCGAAACAACACTTCTTTGTCCGGGTTCCGCCCTAAATGTTCCGACAAAACAATGGCCGAAACGGACGTGCAGCAATAATTGAGTCAACAGTTAAGGCAAATGTGTAAAAGTGTGTTACAGTGGTGATTTTTAAAGTGTGTTACAGTGGTGATTTTTAAAGTGTGTTACAGTGTTGATTTTTAAAGTGTGTTGCAGTGTTGATTTTTAAAGTGTGTTGCAGTGCTGATTTTTAAAGTGTGTTGCAGTGTTGATTTTTAAAGTGTGTTGCAGTGTTGATTTTTAAAGTGTGTTGCAGTGTTGATTTGTTGATCAAATCTAAGCCAAACATAAATCCAAAGACACGGGCGTCGGAGGGGGGCAGAGGGGCCAAGGCCCCCCTGGATTTTGAAACATTTCAGCAATAAAGTTTGGTTTTTTAGTTTCGAGTGAAGTAAAGAACAGCCATCACCAGCATTACCGGGACCTGATCATGCTTTTAATTTGATAAAGGACCAGAAAAATTTGCTGAAAGGCGTTTGAATGTGTGGATGAGAACACCAAAACTTTTTGAAATGAAACGTTCGGCAGATTCTGATAATTTCAACACAAACGTTCAACAGTGAGTTTTTTATTTGTTCAATTCAAGTCATGAAAAATATCTTGGGGATATGTCTTTAGGCAAACATATTGTGTACTGATGGTCACTAATTGCTTGTCAGGTGCATTTTGTCTGATTGCACATATGCTACGAAGCATTGTAAACTACGAATTGCTAATTTTTTAATATTGCGTGTAAAACATTGTGTTTCATTCTTTTCATTTTATAAAATTTTTGCTTACAACTGACCTTGTCTGCCTACATACGCGTAATATAATATTTTAAGAATTGAATTATATCGCAATATTAGAACTAGTCTAATTCGGGAACATCTAGTACAAAAAAACAAGCGGTAAGGAAATCTCCTGCAGATGGTTGAAAATGTCGACCAGTGGCGTAGTCAACCTATAACTTTTTTGGGGGGGCAAAAATTGGGAAGACAAAAATTTTGATTTTAAGCTTGCAACAGTAATTTGTTTGGGATACCGCCTCTCAAAGCACAAAGTGACTAGATATTCTAAACATTTTTGGGGGTGCAAGGCCCCCTGGCCTCCTTGGCTACGCTTATGATGTCGACATTTGCTGTTTGAGGCAAACAAAAGATTTGTAAGGTCGCTCTGTACATTGTCCAACCAGCGATCCTGATTGTTTGGTGCACTGCTTCCTGCGCTGGTAGCCTTCTGAGTGAGCTCCTGAATAAATCATTGCCTTAGCAGGTGACTTCTTCTCACGTAGGCCTATGATTAATTAACGAACACCATGTAGCTGCCCGTGAACCACAAACACAAGATTATCTGTAGAAACATTTCCCTCGTTGATAATGACCTCAACCAGCCATACCGAACCCTAATCAGCGTGCGTGTCCAAGTTATTGTGCACCGTTGTTTCTATTGTTTTGGACAACGCAGCAACAAACAGTGTGCTGGCAAAACCTCTCGTCAGTAAAAAATGACCAATGCTTGGTCTTCGACCATCTTATCCGGCACTTACACTTTCACTTTATGTGCGTGTGATCAGATCTTTTATTTGCTCAAGAAAAGGTTTGGTTCTCCTGGAACATTTTATAAGTTGTTTTACTAGGAAAATAACAATTTTACCTGAATTTAACGTAAAAATAGAAGCGTTGAAATCACGTTTCATGATGCTTTTTTATCACAAGATTCTCGTCGACATGTAATGCTTCCAGATTTTAAAATAACCCTGCTTTTCCGACGCTGCCAGAGCAGGTTCTGGGCTCGAAGCTTTGTTGATCAACAAGAACATAAAATATTGTTGTTTATAATTTCATCTCCAGAAAGGTATCGAGTTAGTGACGTCAACAGCCTATCATTTTGCCTACACTTTTTCCGAAAATGACACAAAAACCGATTAAACCAATTCACCGAAACGGCTGCACAAACGTAGACTGACATTGTTTCGTACCATGAAGATTTGTTTTGGGAAAACGTCTAAACTGGTGTATTATCACAAGCTCTACTGTAATTGCCTAAGATAGCTTTCCAGAATGTTGATGGTAAGGTTTCGTCATTCCACGTATTCGTGATTCCAATTGCTCATGATGAATGTTTGTGATTCCACGTGTTCATGATCAATGGTGTAGGGGGAGGGGTGCAAGAACACCTCCCAAAATTTTTGAATTGTTGAAAATCCGGGCAAAATCCCTGAAAATCCGAGCAAAAAGTCGCCCAACGTTTGACTTCTTTTCTCCAAAACCAAGAAAACACATGAACACATTTTTTGGAGGTCACAACAATTGTGTGATCTCCAAAAAAAGTGTTCATGGCTTTGTGAGAAAAATTTGTAGGGAAAAGTCACACAAAACGTTTTGGGCAAGTTTTGGTCTAATTCGGGCAAAAATCTTTCGCACCCCGAAACATTTGCCTGCTCCTACACCTATGTTCATGATGAATGTTCGTGATTCCACATCCTCGTGACGGCGTTTCGCGATTCCAGGTGTTTATGATAATGGGCGTCGGAACAATGTTTTCCGGGGGGGGCAATAGTGGATTTTCCAGGGATGGGCCAGTGGTGGTGAAATTTCATTTAACCCACTTCGAATCTGAGAAAACGACCATTTTATGCTAACCATTTACGAGGAAAATTACAAATTTTAAATTCTAGCGTGGGCCACTTCCCCCTCATTCTGAAGCCCATGTTTACGGTACAGTCTCGTGATCGCACTTCCTTGTGAACAATGGTAATACACAATTATTGTCGGTGCCGTCGAATTGTCAATACAGGGGTTAAACGTTCTACTTCACGTGCTTGCGTTTACGAAATTCCCTTGTTTCAAAGTTGGACTCGCGCAGAATCAGATAAACGTCCTAAGTTTTTCTGAGGGGAAAAGTGAAGTGGATTTGTGAAAATTCAGATTAAGGTTAACGCCAAATGTTTGGACAGAAAAACTGAATTGGACTGCTAAAATTCTGAAAACGTTTAGCCCAGTAGGACCAGATTGATCTGTGGAAGCTGTTCATTAAAAAGCAATGCTTCCCTGATTGAAAAAATTTTCACGTCTGAAAGTATAAAGTTTAAGAACCTCAAACTGCTATTTAAAAGGGTCAACCTGTTATAATAACTATGGCCAATGACGTTGTTTGACGAAGATGAAGGCATTGCGTACATATAACCAGGCGCGCGAGCAAGTACAAAATACAGTTTTGCACTAACGCTTTAAGTACAGTATAAGTTTTCCTTGAGTCCCGGCTTTGAGTGGAAGTCCGGTGTCCAGACCCTCTAGCACCGAAAGGGGTCACGATAACCACCAGGCCTCGGACTGGTCAGTAAGCGTTTACATCAGTTATGTCCGACCCAAATTGCTTACTGAGCCAAATAGTATGTCACTATCTCAACCAAGGTCGCACATTGAATGACATATTAATGAGGGCGGTACATGTAACGGCTTACTTTTATCTTAGCAAACTAAATTTAACTTAAGCTAATGTATTGAAAGCGTTCGAACTCTAACTGCAGTGGTGACACACGTGATAAAGTGGCACTGAGAAACCACCTGTATCAAAAATATCAAATTCAAGATGATCAAAATAAGGACAGGTTGTCAATATGTAGGATACTTTTACTACAGCGAAAACCTAAACTGGGCCGCACAAAACCTTTGACTGAGCCGCGGGTTGGACATAGTTGGTTCACATGTTATAATAAGTGTTCTATATATCACCTGGATGTTGAAATCAAACGTTTTAATTTTATTTTGTAAGGTCCTAATGAGACCTATTCATCTATTTGTACCTATTCGTTTGGACTCTTACACTTATTCATAGATTTTTGGACCGAAGATCTAGGACCGATTCATTTTCATTTGATTTGCCGTAAAGATCAACTTATTGATCTGTTATTTAAGTACTATGCTGCTGAAAACTCACAAGCTGGTCTGGATCACACGCTCTCAAAAAGTAGAGAAGCAAAACCCGACCAAAGTGCTGCTTTTTGTTGATGCCAGTAACCAAGATATCGTTTTTATTTAAGTTTGCAAGGTGAAGGACTAAATTGGACTATTGAATCTAGATTTGCAGTTATTTTGCCGTGTTTATCTGGTACCAAGTTGACTGGGTAGACCAGGGTACCAGACATCTTTCCTACTTGATCAGTGTTAGCAAGTTTACCTGCTGATATTTTGGGTTATTTCATTTAACGTGACTTATTTATGTGTTTTGTCTCTGGAACGGAAATTGAACGTTGTATCAGTTCATCTTTTGAGTGGCATAGACTAACATTAATACATTCGCCAATTTGAAAAGCTGCTTACTTATTAATGACCAGCGGCGTATCTAGGGTATTGAAGGGCATGGCTCGTGTCATGGGCGCCACTTTGACGGTGGCGCAAAAACTGCTTTGCACAAATTAAAGTTTGTGACTTGCTGTTTCTTCAACCTCTGTTTTGCGCCCCATGCAACCATTAACAATACCGTGCCATTATCTGATCCTAATGCATTAAGTTGGGTATGTTACGCCTGCTCCGCCATGCATTATGACAAGGGCAACCAATTTTTTGACCTAAAAACTTAAAAGGTTGACTTTATTTTGACCTACAAATTCTCTGCGTTGGCAATTGCAAAATAATTCAACCTTATATGTTGAGGTTAACCCAGAAACATATTCATTCGTACACTATACTTCAAAATTCAAAAAAATTGGTTGTTTAGTTTTGGGGATGATATAGTGACAAGTACCTTAATAACTATAGAACTACAATAGAGTCAAACCTGAGAACATCAGAAAGTTGAAGCGCTATATGCATAATTGAGTATTTATACCAAGTACTGTCAGACCGCGTTTCTTGCCTTACCATGCCTATCCTACATAGCATTCAATCGTCCAGTAGTTTGCAAAGCAACATTATTACGTCAGAAATGGCAACAAATCCATTATTATTACAGAATTGCAAATAAACTTGCAAAAGCATATCAATATCTATTGATGCAGTTTCAATAAAATATCGATAAAGTGAAAAAAACTGTGTTGGAAGAAAAGTTTGACCCAACCATAAATTTTGACCTAAAGACAAATTTTGACTTTTTTTGACCTAATCAGTTGGGATTCCTTCATGGTATGAGCGTGATTTTGACTTTATTGACTTTTGGTTGCCCTAATTATGACAAAACCATAGTGTTGTGACGCATAAACATGACAGTCAAACAGTGACGTAAAAAACTCGGTTGCCATAACCACGACCACGTCCTTCTCACCTTTTTTTGGTCATTTGTACAAGGTAGATTAAAAACTTTTCGTCATTTGTCCGTTTCAAGACATTTTTGTATGACTGAAAAAGGCGTTATGACCGAATTAATAATTAATGATAATGTTTTTCGGTCATTTCAAGAAAAATTCGGTCGAAGACCGAAAAATCTCCAAAAAAACTACTTCTAACGGTGTCGGAAAATGTGTTTCATTTTTAAAAGAAATTGTCGTTTGTACACTAATAACTACAGTAGAGTCAAACCTGAGAATATCGTAAAGTTGAAACACTATATGCATAATGGATTGAGCATTTATCAAACCAAGTATTGTGAGACCACGTTTCCCGCCTGACCACGCATAGGCTACTACATAATATTCAATCGTCCAGTAGTGAGCAAAACTATTATTACGCCAGAAGTCACAACAAACCCACTATTATTACAGAATTGCAACTGAACGTGCAAAAGCATATGAATATCTGTTGCTGCAGTTTCAATAAAATATCGGTGAAGAGAAGAAAACTGTGCTGTAAGATAAGTTTGACCTAATGATAAATTTGACATTTTTGACCTAATAACTTGGAGTGGCTCATTATATCAGGGTGAAATGTGGTTTGCGGACGTTTCATAAACTGTTGAAAAGGCAGAAAATTTTTTGACTTCAGTGACTTTCGTTGTCCTAATGATAGCATCATTGTTTGAATGTTTTGATATTCTTTATAAAAAAATAAATGAGAATAGAAGTATGTTACGATCCTTATGAACAAATTACAATTTCATTTGCTTAAAGCAAAAATAAACATATATTTTCATTTTTGAAACACTTATTTTGTTCATGGTTTAATGTTTCGCAAAAAATTGTGCCTATTTCTGATATTCAAATTATAAGAAAGGGCGCAGATTTAAACTATGCCATGGGCACCATTTTGCATAGATACGTCACTGTTAATGACTGCAACGATAGACAGGATGTAGTTTTAAAATTCATGAAAGTCGACAACACTGCTTTGGAGCCACAACACCAAGAACGTGGAATGAAAATACAAAACCACAAACTTGCTTCACTTTTTGTTTTCGCTTCAGCTTCTACTTTTGCGTGTATTGTCACACTTATCTCCTGCCACTTATATTATTTCAAACAAGTTGGGCATACTTTTTCCTGTACAGGGTATTCCCAAATTNGCATTGTTTCCTGTGGTTCCAACACCCTAAACGGCCGTCAGTTGCTTCTGTGTTTNCGGTTTCACCCGAANACTTCCCGTTGTATAGTTGCGGTTGTACATCACTCAGGTCCGTCGTTGCAAAGTGAAATCAGCGATGCCTAAGGAGCTNTNAAAGGTTTTCCATATCACTGAAAATCTCTGTTCGAACCCTAATTTTCTTGCTTAGGAAAGTTTGTCTTCGAAATTGGGGTTCATCACATCGTTATGCGGGGAAATTGATAAATGATGGACAGTGGAAGATTTTACAATGTCTTTTGTTTGCGCAGCAGGTGCATTAACAGTGGCGTAACTGACGGGAGGGCAGGGGTGCGAACAGCCCCCCTGTCAAGCTAAATGTAAAAACCCGGCGCCCACTTAGCTGTATTTCGATTTCAATACTCTTTTGGTTTTTAGTGGGTTGTCTTTTTGCGTTTTTCCGATTTTTTCGGCTTTTAGTACATCCATCCATATCCGGATTCACTATCATTTCTCAACTTTCTATGAGTGTTGGTGAGTGGGCACCCATCTGCTAGGTTACCCAGTGGCTCAAACCTCTAGACAGGCCACTGTGAATTACATGTCTGCATTTAATCTAGTGCCACTGATTAATTGTTGCGGAAGGAATTCCTGAGGTAAAGTGCTGCTATATTTCGTCACACTGCTCTATTTTTTCTTACTGCTCTATTTTGTCAAAATGTTTCACACAAATTCTCACGTAGGACGGACACGGCGAATGGAGATATGTTGACGGCAGAGTGGTTGGTTTTGCTCCATGGGCCAGAGGCAATCTCTTCGACGAAGGCGACGACTGTGCACAGATGCGCCTGGACCCCATTGCAAGCAGGTTGGTCGTATGTACACCATCACACAAGCAATATCTGTTTGATATTTCCGGATGTGCCATCGCTAAACGTACAAAAGCTGGGCCTGGAAATTGTGAAACCAGTCCTTGAGACTAAAACCAGCATTTTTCTTAGAGGATAATTTGATCTTGGATATCAGTGTTGCGTAAGCAGCTATTGTGATCTTTCAAAAGTTACCTTCACTTGCACCGAAAAGAATATCAAATAACTTCG
>JGI24021J15306_10003016_pt1 | contig 18726 bp, 11 predicted proteins | sample Ectturendosymbi1_FD_15306 | JGI IMG/M metagenome (IMG submission 15306)
GCTCAGCAGTGATTTACAACGTCTTACGTTCGACGGTTATTGCGATGAACAACTTTATTCAGTGCAGCCATTGCCAAGCTGTACAACCATTTCGATTAACGCTCTTTTTAAAATAAAAGCGTTAACCACAATCATATCTAAACATATCGTTTACCCTTACGTTAGGTTTTCAGACTAAGGTACTTGCCTCAAATTCATCAAAATGAGAGCAACACCTGTTTTGACTTTTCTCTTTGAATAAACTTTTTCTATGACTGCCAATAGTGCACCGTTGAACAAAGGCGACTTCATGAAAACCACGTGCTTATCGGCTGGCTCTTATCCACTCTACTTGCAGTTCAAACAGATAATCTGAGCTCAAAGTTACCCACGAAAATACATCAACTGCCCTACCCCGCTTCAAGAAGTCATTTTCGGACACCATTACGTCATGCAGAAAAACAGCAGTTGTATTGAAACTGAGAAAAGTTATCTTTGTAAAGTTCTTCACTTCAACCGCCAAAACGTAATGTTGATTAACTCACCTAATGACTGGGCTACATCTTTGGCAGTTATTGAAAATATCCCGCTGAACATTAAAAAATAGCATGAGATGTGCCAAGAAATGTTTTTTTATAGTTTTGACGACGGCAATTAGCGGCATGCCAATGCCTGGAATATGCTTCTTACCGGGGCAGTTTAGGCGAACGATCTTGCCCAAGGAGCACCACGGCGATTCACTCAGTGGCCGTGGATCGAAAGCTCAACCTTCCGATTGAGAGGCGCACTAGCCATCGCCGCCCCAGCGAAATGTTCGTCGCCAATGCCTAGGTGTCAGGAAATGTTATGATGTGCAGTTGAGACGTTACTGAGAAACCAAAGATACGAGAAAAAGGATTAAGCTAGAATTGACCATTTACCGTGATTTCATGCAAACTTTTTTATCAGATTTTGAGAGGAGGGCAATATAAACTGAAAACAACTCAAGCCCTATCGTTTTTAGTCTGCGGTCGAGTGTCACCTCTTTCCTTTGTGCAAAGGACTTTTGACTGAGATGGCTGAAATGGCTTTCTCTGGCGAGGAAGGTATAGGGACTGGGGAAAATTGGCCCCCAAATAAGCATGCCCGTAAATAGGAAGCGCAGGAAAATTTTTCTCCCCCTTGGAAAATTGTTATGGACATAGTTTAAAACTATTGGACACAGTATAAAAAATTTGGGCCCCTCTCAGAAAACTCTTCGACCCCCAAACCTTTTATCAATTCACTCACTCCAAGGCCACATGTCGTGTTCTTTTAGGCTAGCCTACCAGTCTATAGCTTCTAAATATGAAAATTGAAAAGCGGTAGAACATTTAAAAATGTATTTAAAATAATAACGAAAAAGTATAACTTTTAAACTTCTTTCTAAAATTAATTTTGGTCAGCGAAGTGCCGCCACCTTTGAAGTGCCGCCCGGGGCCCGCGGCCCCCAGGACCCCCCCTTGCTACGCCACTGTTTGCATTGTTCCTCTTCGAGGTTTGGATTTGTATGCGAACCGCTGGTATTCACAGTTCAAGTAAAAAGAAACAATGAAAAATAAAACTTACTTTATCAATTTTCGTACTTTCAGAGGATTTACAGTTAGTATAAGTCGCATACAATGCAAAGTTACCATCAGTATCTTTTTTAATTTAATCAAAACTTTCAGCCATAGTTGCACGGCATAGGAAACCTAGGTCTCCAATTACCCTCTACAATTGTGACAGTATTCGTTAGATTGTGGCCAATTTGTTTAATTCTTTTAATTGCACAACTAACAAACTTGAGGAATTTTCTGTTGTGGCAAATACCCTAGTCACATTTAAATTGTTAGTGTGAAGAATCAATACCCAAACTTTGCTTTCTGGTAGGATTGTTTTTAATGTGAGTAGCATAAAAACCTTGATCTAGGTTTTTCCCATTCACGCTTATGTTTATCGTACCAGTAAGAATAACACAACTACCAAGGCTGCGTGCTAAAAAGTAGGGATTCTTGCTGGTGGCAGCCGACGTTTAGGGCCTAAAGTCGTATCCTCTCAATGGCTAACGTTTTCATTGGGAAAAAAGTGGTTTATACAGTCCAACCAGGGTGGAAAGTAAGAAGCAATCAAACAATCATAATAATTGCAAAGACATTATTGTTGGTGGTTCACTGGTATCCATGACGACACTCAACTCTAGGCTGCTTTAATGCGGATTGCATTCACATCAATTTCAGTCGCAGAAACCTGTGCATCAGTACATCCTCGACCTACAACCTTAGTTTATGCTGAGCGGTATGCAAAGAAACATGAATTTTGTGATTTTCAGTAACAACAGTAAAATATTTAGTATTACGGTCTCTTTGAAGGGGATTGACCGTTGCTTTTGTTGCCATGGTATTTGAGCGGCGGTTATTTTGTACTTTAACAACTATTATTTTGCAGATTTTGCTACGTCAACATGCTTGCAGGGTTGGGAATCACGTGGAAGTTTTTGTTATGAATTTGTGACTCAAGAAAAAACATGGGCAGAGAGTGAGTCGTACTGTCAGTCCAAAGGTGGCCATCAGATCAGTTTTTCTGATGCATCAGAAAGAGTAAGTTTCAATTCCCCAATAACTTAAAGCGTCGTTGAGTGCGCCTCATTAAGCAGGCAAAATCATATCCACCCATTCATGTGGTGCCAAATGCTTTTAGATATTGTTTTTACGGAGAGGTTTTCTTTGATGAAACAGAACGTTCAAGTGCAGTCGCAGCGACATTTGCAGTATGGTGAAACTTGCAGGCCGACTTGAGATGGTATTGGGCGATTGTCATCTAATTATAACAAAAGTCCTATAGACGCAAATGTAATTCGCATATTTTGCGTTAATGTGAACCCAGGTCTTAACAACAAATGAGTGTTTCCTTCTAAGTTCCTTTGAAGCCAGTACGTTACTGTGGTTTGGGTAAATTTGTTACTTCGTGATATTCATGTAGGATTGGGCATACCATGCTCATATTGGACCTTCTGGTGAAAAATGGTGGACTGGTTTGAACGACATTGATGTAGAGGGTCAGTGGGTGTGGAGCGATCGCAATCCTTTGAAGGATGGGGTTATGTGAGTTGCGTGTTTTTGACTTTGTTTCTACTTCAACATCAGTCGTTGTCAGACTGTTTTGCCTTAAAAAATTTGTGGGTTAACCATATTTTGTGAACTACAAGTTTCTCTAATTTTTGGATTTGCTTATGTGCTGTTTGCGTGAGTGACAGTAATAAATGCATGGTGTTGATTAAATTTTTTGTTGCGACTAGTAAAACGTATGCTTCGTTTGGCAAGAGCTCAGTGATGCAGTAGCTGTTTCTCGGTCCAACGGTTAACTGATCGGCCCCCAGCCATTGAGGATATCGTCGCCGAGCTCCATGAGTAGTCAGCACCAATCAATAACATTTAAACATTAGAATCAATTGAAACCATCAATTTCGAACCAAACATCTGCACAAGCATCAGCATAAACTTATTAAAGTCACCAAACCCGAGTTTGCTGACACGTAACTGACGAGGATGAAAAGCACACTCACACAAAAATTACATCAAACGGCAACAAAAACATCGTTGTCACTGATATAAAAACAACTAATCGTGGTCAACGCTGCTTTATTGTTGTGAAAACGTTTTCTGAAAGCACTTTTTATATAACGGTGCATGTGCGGAGGGCTACAAGGGATCTCCAATTTGAACAGCCTTTAGTTTAAAACGTGTATTTGAAAGAATAAAAAAATTTTCGACAAATCGTAACTTAACATGCTTTTCGGTAAAAAATGGAGCAAACCTTTTTTTTGATAGATTTCGCCTTATGTTCAAAACTTTGCAGCCTCGAAACCAGCCTTTTTCAACCTTTTTGCTGCAGTGGAACCTTCCGCAGATGTTTGCGTTGCTCATGGAATCCTATGCAATGATCTAAATGCCTATCCTACTTTCTGTAATAAACCAGATGGGCAGAAATGTTGCATCTAGGTTTTATTTCTGTTTCGGCGGAGCCCCTGGCAGCCACTCGCGGAACCCTGAGGTTCCGCGGAATCCCGGTTGAAAAACACTGCTCTAAACAAACAAGTTAGGCTAAGTATGGTTTTATTATTAGNGGAACTATTTACAAATTGCCTACTATTGCTTTTCAACACAAATTTTTCAAAAGATTGTATAGTATAGCATATCACTACCCTCTAATTGTTTGGAAATTGTTTGTTGTTGGTTGCACAAAAGCAAATGACACGTGGTGCTAATGTAAAATGGTAGCAAAAATTAATGAAGCAGAAAATCTGCCCCAAAGTTTCAGACAATTGCCAAAGCTGGGCTCATTCCAGAAGTGTTTAAAATTTTTGCGCTTTAACCCAGCTCCTTACTTCTGGCGAGACCGCTTTACTTGCTGGGATTCTTAACAATTTGTTTTTTTCCAATTGAGTACAAGCAATGTTCATTTTTAAACAAACAATTATCTTAGTATGTCACCACAGGTTGCGTATGGAAATATTAATCTAATTTGCCTTTTTTCTGCTCGTTTGACGGCAAATCTTCTAATTTTGGTTACTGTTTTATTACTGTATTACGTACTGATACACGAAATAAACAAATTCTGTTATCATCTCCGCAATGTTTTTATAACTGGTTTATCTCGTTGTTTATTTTTCCTTTATTTGAAATCCAATTTAACATAGTTTAGACGCTTTTTTTATCCAATTAGTATATACATTTAAAGAAAAAACTTTTCTAATATGTATTTTAGTCAATGGAGGCCAGGCGAGCCTAACAACAATAAAGAAGGGCAGCACTGCGTAACATACGAAGGTGGAACAGCATATACAGCCAACACCTTTAATTACGAACCCTGCAGCCGCACGAGGTGAAGCATGTCAAGTATATATTCAATACTACTTGAGACGGCAGTAACTGCACTTTTTGATGAAAGCAGTGCGGTTCTGCGGTTTGCGAGGCTCAAACCTTTGTAGATGATGTTGTTATAAGATGCATTTTGCTTGTGGTTCACCTGGTGGAATGTCGTCATTTTCCGGTTGTGGCATCGACTTTTATTGTTATGCGTAACGTGCGTGTTTTCTTTAAGTCAGGCAAAAGTTGTGTATTTTTAGTTGCAGTTCTCATACAACATGCCAAAATATTTTACATGTCATCAAGCAAATACATTCAATTAAACTAATGCTTGCTACCGGCAAGGCCGGTCGTTTCCATTAAAACAACAAAACAATTTTGAAATTAATGAACAAAAACTGTAAGTATTTATCAGCATTTTTCAAAAAAATGAAAAGGACAACTACGTCAAAACCGAACGGAGTACTACCATATTTACTGTATCACGTTACAAGCGTTGCTATTGAAGATATACAGTAGTTTTGCTTTGAATTTTTTTGTGCATTACAGTATGCGTTTTCTTTATGCAGTTTAACCAAACTTGGTTTGTTAAAATCAAACAAATCTTACTTTTCTTTTGATGGATTGATTTACTTGACATCAAAATCTTGCAATGATAAAATCATCCCACTCAACTGTGTTCTCTGAACTGCGTCTCTGCCAGTGGTATTTAAAAAAATATCTCCATCATTACCAAACATTGCGTCATGAAAAACATAAATATATATAAAAAACTATCTTCTTCAAACTAGTTCATGTTATAAAGTAAAAAAGTGTCGGCATGGCTGCATTTTGCTGTGGTTTCCAGACATCTCCCGGTCATGTAAACATAGCCATTAAAATATTAAAATATGTTTGAACTTATCAGGCATTGCTGCCTTTGAAATCCCAAATCCTTATTTCTACTGTGGTAACATTTTGCATCACTTCGACTTCTGCAACGAAGTGAAGTGTTCAATGACGACACTCACTTCACTGTATTCATACAATGATGTTGTTGATCTATTTTCAGATACTTCGCGTGTAAAGTTCGCGCTGATCCTGGAGAAATGTGCGATACTGATCGCGGCTTTGTTCAGTATGGCAGCTACTGCTACTACGTATCCTCGCAGAACTTAAACTGGCATGATGTGAGTCGGGTTTGTTTTTGCCCGCGTGGGAAAGTCAACTCATTCATGTTTGCTTATTTTCCCAAGAGGCTACTTTCCACATTCCGGATTTGCGTAATATTCCATCTCTTTTCAATCACACTGAAATGACTAATGCCACAAATGTGAAACCCACACTTTGAACAATTCTCTTCAGAACTTGCAATAATGGTAATGCTTGATTTTGTTTTTAGTGTATTGAAAATACTTTTCTGTATTGTTGATAAGGGATATTAAACTCTCTGTAGCGAAACGAACCATTTTGATATAAGTTTGCCATAATCATTACAAGCATAGCAGCATTTCCTAATGTCCTTCGCATAGTTTGTTTCTTTATCTTGTACACTTTTGGGACTGATAGTTTTCTATTCCTTATATCGTCAAACTGAGCTCCTAGCACATGAAATGTTTAATCACAAATAATCTCCTCTTTAATAGCTACGGAACTGTGTAAGCGGCATCAATTTTATAATTTGAACTGTAGAAACTCTGACATTGATTCAACTGGAAATCTTGCTAAAGCCTTACTACTTTTAAAAGTTGCCCCGTTTAAAGATCAATTGACACGAATAGGTTGCTGGACCGGTTGCATTAAAAAAGTTTCTTTTATCTAAAAACAATTAAATTAATTTGCAATGTCTGTTGGCGACTAGGCAGCAAAATTTAAATAGTTTGTTTTAATGTAACTTTTAGCTAAGACTGTGCTATCAAAATCTTAAGCCAGAATTCACGCGACATTTAAACTAGCTTTAGGCAACCATCTGCACATCTAAAAAAATGGAAACATTTCCGTTCAAAATACACAATGTGCACATTCAGTTTTGCTGCGCCTTACCTACAAACGTTTTGAATATATTCCCACGACATAGATGTAGATGGAATTAAAATTTGCAAACAGGCGTAGATGCATAAAAAAACTTACTTGCAACACAAATTTATTTGGATTGGCGTAAAAGTCAATAAAAACGTAAAATTCGTTCAAAACAAAACCGCATGCGTAAGAACCTCAGCACGACTGAACTTTGCCGCGGAAGGTCTTTGCTTTGCAGTTACTACTGGAACATCAGTGCAAAGGTGTTTTTCACGAATGTGTTCCTTCAGCTCTCCAGGATTTGGTTTTATTTATCACGTGACAGGTCATGGTAGCCGTACTAATCGCAAATATGTTGCAGGCGGAGAGCGTTTGCTACCAGCAGTACGATGCCCATCTGTCGTCGGTTTTATCAGATGACGAGCAAACGTTTCTGGCAGGAAAATCTGCCGCACTACACAAGGGTCTTTGGATTGGTTTGTCAGACACTGTGAGTAGAACAGTTACTTGCCGAAATCCCTTGCTGTAAAATTTTCCGTTATTCTGCGAACCTTAAACTATATCGATATATTTCAATATAAGTTGGAATTATGCACTCTGCATTATGAATGACCCATTTAACTGCATCTGCATATTCATCAAAAGGTTTTGCTTTACCTAACGTATTTTTGAAACAAAACTGCTCGATTTGAGATCTACAGTATTAATACAAGCTTCCTTTTAAAAACAATCTCTCCGGAATCAAAATCTAAGTGTTGCTATTTTAGCAAAAATAGGTTGTAACCAACGAAACGCCGCTTACACGTTTCGGTGGGTAAAAATTGTACAAGTAAGATATAGAATTATACTGAAAAACCATTGAGCAATTTCATAGAAAAGTTTGAATCAATTGCAGGTTTAAAACCTTTGGCCTTGTTTAAAAAAAATCTGGTCCATCAGCTTCCATTTCGAAAGTGGGTGAAAACAAGAACGTTACATTTGAAGTGTGTGAAAATTCAGATCAAAGAATTATTTCGTGCGACGTTCTGTGCTGCCATTGATGCCTGTGGTGTTCTGCTGAAAACATATTCGGTGAGCTTCGCGTGGTAGTCTGTACGACATGTTGGAGCGTGTTCAAACGAATAAACTTGGAATGCACTCCCATACTGCGTAAATCTAAATGTTCCATTATAGGACTTTACGAATGCACCCAGAAGTCCTACACACTTTTAATGAACATTTCGCCAGTAGTCATTTACATCAATTTTGTTTGCAGGACGCTCCTGGAAGGTTGTCCTGGAGCAATGGATATGATGATTTCACGTATACCCAGCAGTGGGCTGATGGACAACCAAACATAGTGTAAGTTTTGCAACCGATTTGACAGCTTTGCATTGTAGCACATGGGGTGCGTCGTTTTTCCTCTTGGTTTAGTTTCAGGCCGAAAAACGAAACAAAAAGTACAGCATTTTCTATCGCCACAAATTTTCTTTGTCAACAACCAAAGAACCTGCCACCGCTCCAGCACCTGCGCATTGTTGAATTTCGCCATATTTACTAAAATTGAAGTGGTCATTGGTCATTGTAAACCCAACAAACTTTGCAGATATACAGAAACCTTTGCGTTAAAAAGGTTTTGTATCTGATCTTTCTGGTGCAGTGGCGTTGTTTTTATGCTTTCGCTCAAGTGTGTACCAATGTTTCAACCGACTGCACACCACACTAATTTTTCAGTATCTTGTTTCTTAAAATTTTTCACGCCAAAAATACGCGAGGAAAAAGCATAAGGCATGGAACTCTGGGCGTGTGGACAAGAAAAAGTGTTGTTTTCCATAACGACAGAACATGGGTTGCCCGTTACTACTGTAGATGCTGTGTCGGAAAATAAAGATTGCATGTTTGCAGTCCGTTGTGTATAGGTTACTTTAGAAAAACAGTTTTTTCTTGCCAGTACAACCAGTATCTTTGTAAAAATACAACGAGTATCTTTGTAAAAACGGTTTTAATTTTGTTCTGGAAGATTTCCATGAAGCTTATGGCAATCCCTGAAAAATGATTTGGTGTATAGAGCAGTTAGCCATGATAAAAGTATCACCTCAGAAAAACGACAAAAACTAACAAACAGCGGTTGGCAATTTTTTGTTTGACGAGCAACTAATATGTTAGTACGTACAAATATGTGCCTACTTCAGCAGCGTTCCGAAATATGACGTTCTCAACTCCTAGTTGCTCAAAAGACCTACACTGATAAAAGACTTAGGAGTTGGTGAAACATATGAAACAAATGCGTCTTCAAGGCAACAACCAACACATTATATCCAGCAGCATGAAAGATTACTTTAAACACGTTCATGGGCCGTCTTACGTGAGATACGACTGGCAACACGATAAAAAGTAATCCTTTCCACATCCAATAAAACGAAAACAAATCACAAAAATTTTCCCTCAGTTTTCATTCCTTTGGTAAGAAAAGCGCAATAGATTTTTTAAAGGTATGTTACTGATGCGAAATGCGTGCCATATTGCGTGGCATGTCTCATGTCGCATGACTCATTGATAGGAAAGTCAAGCTGTAAATGATTCACCTAGTGATCGAACTTTTCACCCAAAAATCGTACCCGTTTTCTCCACAGATGGTCCATCACCTTCACAAGTAACTCATTTGCTAAAGTTCACGATACCAAAAAAGAGTGTTTGGTGGTACGCAATTTCCACAATTTTACACTAGCGTTGCTGAGCCCGTAAGCCTCGGCGCAAACATAACAACCTGCACGTTAAACCTGCACTTTTGTTGACAGAAACCCTGGAAGCTCTTGCGTAAACGTGAAGTACGCTGATGGAAAATGGAAAGTGGATCGGTGTAGCAAAGAACGACCATTTGTATGCAAGAAAGGATTAAAAAGTGAGGAAAAATATCAAAGCAGTTGTGTACACTGCTTTTCGAATTTCTGTCCCCCATAGCTGTTTAATTTTAGCAAGTTATTTGTTTGCTAATTGAGCATGGCTTGCGCACAACCTGAATTAAAACCTGTGTGTTTATTTAAATTTTAAACGACCACTGCAGTTGATTGTAAGTATACAGTAGGTTGTCCGTCGCAATAAGTGATCTTGAGCAAGTCCTTTTTCTTCAAACAGTAAAATTTGCTTCTGGGGTTTAACTTTGTTATGTATTTTGAAAGTTTTGGCACGCGTGCATCTTCACAAATCTCAATTAAGGCGGAGATGAATAAAAAAAATCAAACGAGCACTCAGCAGGATTAAAAACTGCCTCAGGGTTTCGCCAATTTTGCGTTTATCAACGGTGCTTAGTAACTTAGTGTCCAGCGCTGAAAAAGTGGTACTCCATTAGAAGCAATGTATGTGTACAGATTCTCAATAACCGGTGAAAGACTAAAGATTTTTTGAAAATCTTTTTACATCGCTTCAGCACTGCAACAATGCTTGCTTTGCTGCGAACGTTATGATTTATCCACGAGTTTCATTTTTTCAGCAACGTGTCCCGATGGCTGGACATACGGTCACGGTAAATGCTACCAGTTCCATCTCAACTCTAATCTTTTCATAACTTGGTCTGAAGCTCGAGAGTACTGCGCTCTTCAAAACGCAAGGCTAATTCAAATAGAAAGGTAAGTTTCTGTTTTGCGACGTCACCTTTTTATTAACTTTAGCTAGAACCACTAAAAAATGATAAAAACAATTTGTCCAATCTCGTTTACATTCATATGTCGCCTACAAGTGTATTTGGTAATGTTGTTGAATGGTTGATGTGCTTTTTGCAGTGAGGGCATAGGCGTAGCCAGGGGGGGAAAGGGGTCATGGCCCCCCAACATTTTAGAACATATAGTCATTTTGTGCTTTGAGAGGCGTTTTTCTAAACAGAAGAGTGTTATTCGCCTAAAATCAAACATTTTGACTCCCCAAATTTTTTGTCCCCCAAAATTTTTGGGCTGGCTACGCCACTGAGTGGGGGAGTAATGTTATGCAAGAAGCATATTTGCACCTTAATTCCATGAACTACACATTTCCAGCGGTATTCAAATGCTTTTCATGGATATATCCGACAGCATGTTCTTTGTATTGAACTAGGGATCTTTTTACCAAACTTAACTTTTCTTTGCAGCGGCGAAGAGCAAAATTTTCTTTCCGCTTATTACACTCAGTGGAAGAAAGAAGGAGTTCTTCAACTTTGGATCGGAGCATCAGGTCAGTATGCGTAATTCAAAACCTGTTAAACATATCTCTCCATAAATGAGAAAGATCTAGTCTGGTTTCTGAGATCGAGATGATTGAATATTATACAACAGGTTTTACACAGCTGTGCCTTGGGATAGTTGCTATTTCTGCTAATGGTAGTGACAGAGTTAAAGGTACAAATTCCGCTGGAGTCGGCACACGTTTAAATTGCTGGCATCTTGGGCATACCTTTGTTGTTCTTTCACGTTGGTAAAAGAAATTCAGCATTTATGTAAGCGTACTTTCAAGTTTTTGTCCAAAGTGAAATATTCACTGACGGTTTTCCCTTCAGGTAAATTTTGTGGTTTGTACCAAACAGTAGCGTAACCAGCCCAAAATTTTGTGGGGTAACAAATCTTTTCACTTTAAGCGAGCAACAGTATTTTGTTTGTGACACCGCCTCTTAAGAGACGAAATGCCAAGATACGTTAGAAATTTGGGGAGGCATGGCCCCCTTTCCCCTTGGCTACGCTTGTTGTGGTACCAAGTTAGCTGTTAAATTTTTGTTTTTGTTCAGTTGTGCTGCAAGTTGGCTTACGTTACAATTTTTTGATGATTGCGAGTTGCACGTGAAGCAGTGTCCTAGCAACATCATTTCTCTGTTGTGCTTTGAATGGCTGTAATACCTGCGCATAGGTTCGGTAGGAAAAATAACCAACTCCGATTTTCCTGTTCTGAAGTTGTGAATATTTTTTCAGACCTAAATCACGACAACCTCATGCGTTGGTCTGACGGATCGAACATAATCTACGAAGAGTGGGACGGCGATGTTACTTCGCAGTTGCAGCCTAACGTTGACGACTGTGCCTGGCTTTATGTCGGCAAAAGTAAGCTTACGTCTACCGTCTTTGTATGAAGAGCTCGTTTGATTGCAGTATCGACACGGCAGCTGCAAATCATTGCATATTCTCTGTCTCAAAAAAACGTTTCATCATTTGCATTTGTAAAAGAACAGATCCATAATTGCTAACGATGCAGCTGTGATTATTACTTTTAAGGCAAATACAATTTCCCTTGAAAGATCTTCATTCTTGGGACTTTGATGTTAAAGCCAATTAGGAAAAGGAGCGCTGCTTGTTGGTTTTGACGATTCCACACCGGAATACTGATGTGTCAGCATATCAAACTTCGATGCAAAATCATGCAAGGTCATTCGTTTGGGAAGTGTGTACTCATGCATTAGTTCCTCTTGTTTTGGAATGCAGATAACGACAACTGGGAGATCGGAAACTGTTTTTCCTTGCAAGCGTTTGGCTGCGAAATCAATGAGGGAATAAGCATTCCTGATGTTCCCCCTCCCCTCAGTGAGTTGCACTTGTTGTTGCTAGCCCACAACTAAATATATTGAGCTCTAGGGCTCTTCTGAAAGATTGAAAGATATACCCGAAACGCAATTAAACTACAACAATTTATCAAATAAAGTGTTAAGACTTAGTGCTTGAGTTGTGTGTTAACATCCGGTGAAATCTGCCTTGTCTTAATTGTAATTTTTCATTTACGAAGAGATTCTGAAATGAGAAACAAAGTTTCTTTGTAAACAGACAGTGAGATTAGTGTGAGCTATTTGGCGTTGAACTGATTTTAGCTTGTTTTTGCTGAGGAACACTTGCTCCATTTTAATGCTGAGCATCTTATTTTTGGCGATGACACTGGTGCTGAATAGCTTACTCAAAGGCTTCGCATGACACTGCACTTTTCATAAACATCAAAATTAAGTTGTTTCTCTCCAGTATACAAAATCAATATAGAAGAATCCTGATATTCCTTATATATTAATTATAAAACACTGAGAAGACTGAGTGAAACCAACTTTTAAATAAGCGAGAGCTTGCCGGTTCATTGTTTTGCATGCCCAGTGTGTTTTTAAGGTTTTTGAAAGGGTGTCGTGGCAGGACCGCAACCAGGGAGGTCGCAGGGGGCGAAGTCCCCCTAGAAAAATTTTAGTCCTCCCCGGAAAAATGTGTTGGACACAGTTTAAAAATATTGGACATAGTTCAAAAATTTTGGGTCCCTCTCGGAAAACTCTTCGCCCTTCGTGGTGTCCCAAGCTGGTTACGGGTCTGTGTCGTGGTGGAGCTTTAGGGTGTCAACACCATTTTCCCTTGTATGTCTGATAATTTTAACTCATTTTCACAAAAACGCCAGTTTCCCTCCAAATATGCTTAATTGTTTGAATACGACGTTCACTTTTGGCAAACAAACTAAAGACAATTTCATAAATAGAAAGGTTCAAGGTAGGCGTACATGCTCATACATTTACTCATTTTCGTGCCCGCTTTTCCTTTTTCGAGAGTCGCGAGGGCAGCAACCCTAGGAGGACTAGAAATACCTCACGATCCACAGAAATCTCAGATAGTTCTGCTGGCTCCACACCAAGACGCTACCAAGCAAGGTCAGAGATGTAGTCACTCCACCTGTCCTTGGACAAACTGTGCGCCGCTTTCCTGTGGGTGTAGACTGTAGCTTGAAGGACTTAGTTCGCTATTCTTTCCTGGGACATTCTGGACACATGGCCGAACTATCATAGCTGGGATCTCTCGATTCGGAGAAGTGGCTTTACATCCCGGGCTTTCCGGATTTCAGACCTGCGGTCTTTGTCACGAAGTGTCACACCGAGAACCCTTCGCAAATATCCCAACTCAGCCGCTTGTTCTTTTGACAGTATTCTTTCAGTCGCCACCTAAGATTCATGACCACAGGTGAGGATTGGAGCAAAGACCGATTTAAAAACTGACAGCTCTGCGTTCTTTGAAAGCTGTCGTTTCGTCACCACGGAGCAATAAACCACACGGAGAACTGCGTTTGCATTACCAAGCAGTGTATCAACCCCTTTGTTCCGGCTTTCCTCACTCGTAAATACCACTCCCAGGTATTTGAACGCCTCCACCTGCTGCAGTGTATTTTCGTTCACTTGCAGAAAACACTGCCTTGTGCGTCTTAGGAGACATAATGCCTCAATCTTTTCAGAGCTGATTTTTGTTTCTGCTCGGTCGCACGCAGCAAAATAACGATCAAATGCGTTTTCAAGACCTGTTGGGAAGATCCACGCATGCAGTACCAATTTGTCCGCAAAAAACAAACAGTTCATCATGCACTTCCCAACAGTGACACCCTCGTCAATGCGTCTGTGACTGTCTATCCAATTCATATAGACCAGGGCTCTTCAATTTTTTGGGCGAGGAACACATAAGCTATTGCACAACGCTTCGAGGTCCAGACATCTTGTGTAACATGATTTTTTCGGGATATATTACATTCTACCAAATCGACACACTTTTCGCAAATATACACTTTTTTCGCTATTGGCAAAATGTGTTTTGCGGCTGGGTGGCTTCGCAAGTCGGATTTGTCCCACGGGCCGTAGTGCGGAGAACCCCGATGTAGGCCGTGAAGAGGAGTGGTGACATCACACAGCATTGTCGGAGTCCAACACCAACGTCGAACGGTTGTGATTTAACTCCGTCGAGAGAAACAACCTTCTGAACAGGAATACAGTTACTTGACGGTCAGCAAGAGGCACCCGTCAACACCGACCTCCCACAACATCACCCAAAAGCTTTTCACGAGGAACCCGGCCATACACTATCCCCAGGTCGACAAAACATTTGTAGACGTATTTGGTATGCTCCTAGGATTTCTCGAAAATTTGCTGGAGAGTGGAAATTTGTTCTGTAGTGCTACGGCCATGACGAAAATAGCACTGGGTATCATCCTGCTTTGGTTCAATCATTTTCGCGGCATCTTGACATACCCTCTTCCTGGGAGTCTTAGCAAAGAGATTCCGCGGTAGTTGATTTATTCAGTCCTATCTTCACTTTTTTTGTATGGGGACGATCGAGTTGGTATTTTTGGGTAACCTTCCAAAACGCCATGCCACTGGACACACACGAGTCAGCCAAACCATCCAGCGTTGCAAGTTCCCTTAATTCACTATCAAACGTTTCGCAATTAGCTTTAAACCCGGATTAGCAGCGGAATCAGAGAGCTTATTGATGCACAGTTCTTTGGAAGCTTTCACCTGTGCAAAACCAAAACATCCCCCCTGATTAACTTTGCTAAGTTTTGTCAGGTGAAGTGCCAATGCTGACAAAGAGAAAGCATCATGTTGAATTTTTCTGTTTTTATTAGTCGCAGTAAAACAACGCACATTGCATCATTTTTATTTTCTAACAGCTGCTTCGGTGCGGCCCAAATAGCCAAAATCGCACTCCGTGCTCTCACTCTTGCCTCACTCGACAACCATGCCCCTGTTTTGCATGCGCGCTGCAACCACCGACCTTTTGCCTTCACTGTAGTCTGATGCATGATGCATCGCCAGGCAAGCCGATCGCAACGGTGAAACAGTAAAACACTTCCACAATTGCATGAAAGTGCTTTCACAGTTTCGCACACCATACTGTACAAATCTGCGGCAGTATAGTAAGAGGCCGAAGCTTTTCTGGATTTTCCAGGCTTTGTAACCCAGAAAAAGTGACAGTTAAGTTGGTCTAGGCTTAACTACGTTTATGTCACTATCCCGTTGTGGGTTCGGTCTTTGCAATTTCTTAAGGAGAACTCATAAAGCAACAAACTGCATCTTAGCATCTAGAGCCAGATACAGCTGTCCCTTCGTTTCATAAAACACACAACGAGGTTTATTGGTAAGTCCAACAGTATAAAACAAAACAATACCTCAATATAGTCCAATCACTATACAATAAATCCAAAATGCTACTTTATCAAGCTGTTACAGACTTTCCTTAACTAAGGTCCTATCAAACTGCTTTCGAAACTGTTGTTGCATCCCATTTTTAACAGAACAGTTTGTTTTTCACGGAGAAAACTGTTCCCACCTAAGAGATGATGAAATCTGGTCATGTTTTTGCTTATGGTTGACACAGAAGTTCCATGGTTCTCGGCTGCCAAATTCAGTTCATGAAATGCCTTCCGTAAATGCTTCGGAAAGTTTTAGTCCCAAAACTCTCAACTTTCAATTTTGGCAAGTGACCAAGCTGCTCTGTGTTCAGCTCAGGAAACCATGCAGGAGAGCATGAATGCAAGTAGTTAAGAACCACTTGTGATACCCCTAGAAGTCATTCCTCTGCAAGGCTGGCCACAGAAGAATTTTCGTAAATTGTAGATGCATTGCCGGCCTAAATGCACCTTTCGCTCAATCCCTGCTAGCCGGGACTGGCTTAATTTCACTAGAACTCACGCTGCAGGACCACTGGTGTGTGTGGCGACCCATACAGTTATAGCATCACCAAACCCTTCCAATCCAGCGCTCCCAACGCCGAAGCTTTGAGGAATCCCTGGATGCAACAAGGATCGAGTGCAGCCGCGAATTTTATTTGTTCTACTTAGGGTGGTGGTCAGAGACTCACCCCGACTGTAACAGCTTGTCGCCTTTTATAGCATCCATTACACAAGCAACTTTCGCATAGTTTCACGCATAAAAACACTGCACTTTCATGGCGTTACTTTGTGTCACTAGTTTACTACATTTCAAAGTCACATTTATACACGCCACGTTGCAAATCATTTTTCTTTCAACATACGACAAGGTTATTGCGTTTCTTTCTTTACCTTTGTATTCAATACACCGGTCGATAACATACACATTTTACACAACATATCAACCGCCAATCATCAGTAAGTGAAACACTTGATCCTTGTAAAATTTCATTTTTAGCGGAACTTTTGTTGTTGGCCTTTTTCATTTTCTAATTGGTTTATTCGTATGGTTTGGCGACTGCGCTTTAGTTTTAGCACCGCCAATCACTTGCATTGCTTGCGTTATCACAGGTCGAATATTTCATAGGTTCCTTGATCACCGTCCTCACGCGCTGACGTTTCGTTGTGTGCATTTAGCTTTCTCGCAGCCTCATGCGATTTGCCGTTTTCGGTGACCTCTGGTTCTGCAGGGTCACCTTCTTGCGCAAGTAACGCTTCCACAACGTCGATTGCGAAAGCCGTTTCGGTGTTTGCTTCAGCCAGCGCGTATTCGATTTCCTGTACGCGATCGACACTCGCTTGCAGTTCCTTAAGGCTGAAGTTCATAAATGTCATTGTCGGTCTCCAGATATGCGTATATTGGCTCGCGTTAGTGGGAAGCGCATGCACGCTACGTACATGTGTTGCGTGTGTTGTTTGATTCCCACGTAGTATATTGCAGTTCTTTCTGCGTTTCATACACGCATTTGTGCTAGAACGCCTTTTCTTTTTCTTTGGCTAAATCACAGTAGGATTCGACGAAACACCATTCCTTCTGGTAGTTTTTATAAAGGAGTTGTCTCTTCTTCCCACTCATAGCGGCATACCTGTTTTATAAAACCGGTTACATTGTAATAACAACCTGCACATTTCTTTCGTTCAGGAATTAATGCCATCTGAAACACCTACCACATAGCGTTGAAACTATGCCATTCCATCTTACGCTTTTCAAACCGCCACTTCGTAATGTAGCACTTGTTTGTTTTGGTTTCGGCAACAACCAACTCTTTGCTACCATTGTATAGAATGTTAATTTTGTTCCTTTTAACCAAGTCATCAACGCACAAAACGATTTAGGTATTTTACCACTTTCTTTTCATTCTTTTGCTTCACGACAAATATTCACTTTTCCTAAAAATGCTTCACACAAATCTCTAGAGTTGTTGATCAGTCTATAGCACCTAAACCCTGATTGCACAATACGCATTCAATGAAGTAACATTTTGGTCGTGAAACTGGCAATTAAAAAATTTCTTCCATCGTCTCCATATGCCTCACTTCCGTGAGCCACTGTGTTGGGGATCAACGAGCACACAACAGCGCATGACAATGCACAGATACCAAGCTTACAATTTTCGCTTCCAACTTCTGCTCCAGAAAAATGTGGTGGCCTATAACATTGCAGCCGTCTGTTGCAATGGCCATGTGCAGGAAAACATACTTTGCTCAAATCGTTTTACTTCAACACAAAGCAAAACCATATCTAAGCTTTCAGAATTTAGGGTGTCATTGCAAAATTTTAGGGTGTCATTTTGAAACCCAATAACGGCTTAAATAAAACACTGTCAAGCCAATCAGATATTGCGCATAGTGTTAGTACTGTTCACATTGTTATTTTTTGGTTTTCTATTTCTTTGTTATTCTGGGTACAAAACATCGAATCCTACTGTTTGAAAATAAACCAGTGATATAACTTCAGGCAATCACTTCCATTTCTATTAAACAAACAGGAATCCTAGGACTCTTTAGCTTTCAAGTGATTTGAACCAATTCACATTTGGCTGAACCAATAAATTTCTTACAAGTGATTTTTTCAAAATTTAAGACTAATTTTGGTCCGTTAGCTAAAGTTGAAGCAACTGACTGTTCATGTCGTTGGAAAAAGATCTATGTCACATGGTCACGAACGATTGATCCAGAGAAGGATCACTGCATTAACAAAAACGATTTGTTCTTCTTCTTCTTCTACAATTCTTCTTTTGAGCCAGTTCTTCATAATCACTGCCAGGCCGCACGAAATCTCGGGGCAGGTATTGAGCAGCCATTTTGTTTCATCGTCCAGAACCTTTAGGCCGTGCAGTCAGAGCCGGATTAAAGGTTAGGGGGGCCCGGGGCAATTTTTACCGGAGGGCCCCTATGACGTAATTCATGACGTCATCGTTTGTAGAAGTTATGTTTTCGCTGATTCGCAAGGTTACCG
>JGI24021J15306_10003017_pt1 | contig 18726 bp, 14 predicted proteins | sample Ectturendosymbi1_FD_15306 | JGI IMG/M metagenome (IMG submission 15306)
CGAAACCCCAGCAGGTCATCCAAAGTATCAAAAGACTCGGATTGTAGCCTAGTTTCCAGTAAAAACTTCAGCGAAATACTACCACCTATCGGTTGGCACCCAAGGCCAGGCAAAGTGGGCCAAGGTGGCCAAAAAGTCCTTCACTTATGACGTCACTCACAAAAAAACCGCACCCCCCAAGCAAAAAATTGTTTTTCAAGTGCAATCTACTAGACTGGCCGATCCGTTTGAGCCGCTGAACAGCTCTCTAGCACAATGAGCGGAGGAGCTAGGGCGTTGGTAAGGCAACTGAAAACTGCTGTTTTTTTTGTGAAAATCGCCGAAACCAGGCGGCTCTAAAAGTGTTAAAAGGGTGAGTCTTCGGTATATGTGGGAAACAAAAGATTATAAATAAAAAGAGAATAAATTAGCCCAAGTATTAAATTTTATATATTGTGGATATCAGACACTGAAGTTCAGAGGTCATGAGCCTTACATTTCTTGTTTTCTGCGATTTCATAGGTGCGGTAATTAATTATGTGCAGCAATTGGCAATATTTTCCACTTTGACTATCTTTTACCTAAGTTGAATGTTGGGATATTCTAAGAATAACCTTATGGCTTACACTCTTAAGCTGAAAATTTGTTTGTATAACAAGCATGAAAAGTGATAGGTTTTGGTGATCTGTGAAAAATGGCAGGAATTGGATTTAACATCAAACTGTGGAAACTTCAGCAAAATTGTATTTCAGGTATTTCCATGTCTTGTAAAGTACTGTTTTCTATATACCAAGTGTTTATTTTCAATAGAATCCCATCAAAATTGTTTCTCATGACTATGATGGAGTGTCTACTGTTGCAATCAGAAAACCTGGGCGGCAAGCACACATAGCTTGACACTGGGGCAACAAGCAACAATACAATAGAGATCACATGCCACGCTCACTCTATTACTGCTTGTTTATGCCATATGCATATATGTGCTATTCATAGCACACGTCCTGCTTGTGGTGCATCACGCATGCAACAATGCGCCAACTGAGTGACTGTACCATCATCTTCCTTTTTACAAAGAATCGCACCAATCACAGGCTCTTTGTGAAAGTTACATCTAGCATTGCCTTCACATCTTGGTTGTAGCACCATTTTGTTGCAATCGCACAGCCTGAATGGCAATTGTGTAAAACTTCACACCATGGCAGCAAGCAACAATAGAGGTGACATGCTATGCTCACTCTGATACTGCTTGTTTTCACCACGTACCTATAGGTGCTATTCTTAGCACAGATCTCGTTCATGGTCCATCACACATGTGACCCCACACTGATCGAAGAGCTGCAACACATGTCCTCAAACACCAGAATAAAATTTCATGAAAACTACACTGCTAGATGGATTTTCTTTTTATAGTAAATATAACTTGCTATTGTGTGTTCCAACTTTTAATTTTAAATATGCATCAGCCTACTTCACCCATTGTTTGTACATTTATACACAAATAGAATTGTAGGCTCTGTATGTATATTATATCTGAGGTGAAATAATTGCTGTACGGTTGTTTATGTCGAATTCAGACTCTCGCCATATCTCACTCAGTTAGATTTGACCAATCAATGACAGTAAGTGGTTACACTGTTCATAATTTTGAATATGGTGTTCAAGTGAAGCTCTAGTGCTCATTACCTTATCACCCATTTGCAAAAAAAACAACAAATTATGTAAGCGTTACTTTGGAGTGAGTTTTCAAACTGATACAAAATTTGTCAGATTTTTCAACAACTTCCTTGAATTTTGGAGGAAAAGGTCATCATCACTTCCAAGCTCTATGTTTGTTCAAATTCTCATGTTGTTTTTCATATTTCATGTTTTTTTCTGAAAATATGATAAACATTAAAAGATTGAAAGCTTTGCCAGCCATATTGATGAAACATTCAAAAGCTTGAGACAATTGATTTGAGACAGACGTGCAGTGTTTGAGACCAAGACTCATAAAAATACGTCTTGAGACTCCTTCAGTGTCATTAACTGTTATATGTGAGGACACACTGCACAATAAACTGGTGTAGTTCATTAAAATGAAAACCTTAAGATCATCTTCAGACTTTGTAAGTTACGCTTGCAGCAATATCTGTGTCAATTTAAAGTTGTTTCTGTCAGGCTTGCATTGGGTATGATAACATTCAAAACATGTTCTTATCACAAGCTTGATTTTGTAGTTACTAAAAGATTATGAAAACACCAGTGTAATGGTATAATGCTTACCAAACAAAGTGGATAGTTATCACCCTGGCCTAGAATTATGATTCTAACTTTTTGTGACACATTTTTTTAGACTGATATAATTTGATTCATGCGTCCATGATGTTTTTATCATTTGTTTATCTTTGATTATGCAAGCTGTATCTCATGTCATACTTTTTGGAAATGGTTAATACTTGAGGGATTAGCATTCAACTTTCAAATCTCTGAACTTCAGTTGGTACACTCTATTCCACTTACCCAGTAACACATTTATAAATTGTTTTGAAGTTCCTATGTTTCAATTTCTACTGAGGAACACAGGATATCAAGTGCTTAACTTTTTCTTTTGTGTGACATGGTTATTGAAATGAGCTCAAACATTTTGTACTCTAAATTTCAACTAATTTCGTTTCTGTGTCTGTGTTTTTAAAATATGAACATTTACTGTATGTTGATACAACAACAAAAGCTGAAAAAAGGATTGTAATGGATCTAATCATTTCTTGATTTTCCATTGCCACAGGTTGCTGCTTGGTTTTTATCTAACATTAAATGTAATGAATATATAAATTTTAAATGAACTGCTGGAGTTTTTGGCCTTTTCAGACAAAGACATTACCATCAACCAATATCATGAAAAGGGTGAGGTGGTTGTTGGAGACTACCATTTCATCAAAAAAAGCTTTACAGTTGATCGTGGTGAGGTATGGACACCAAGGAACAAAAGGCCTTCCAGGCTAAGGGACAATATCAAGATGCTGGAAGAGCTGCTGCGGTCAGAAGAAGTCCTTTTTGTAAAATGGAAGCAAACTTCCATTCTTAAGGTATCTGACAAGTATGTTTGTAACTTTTTGCTGCAGGTGTTAACTGCTGACAGCATGAGTAGTGAGAGTAAAACAATAAAAGTGAAGGCCTATGAAATATCAGAGATTGTGTTTGTTTTGTTGCAAGTCACAGACTCATATCTATTTCATTAATCTAAATTACTTTAAGGAAACGTCATGTGTTTTGAAGCAAGGTTTACTACAATTTCTGTTATAGAATACTTTCAATACCTTGATTATGAACTGTTTGTGAATAAAAATATAAACTATGAATCTACAGAGGTTTATATTTGAAGGTCTGCAAATCATTACGTTTTTTAGATGTAGTTTTATCTTTTTATGGTTTTCAACATATTTTGTGGAAATAACTAAAAATCATTTGCATTTTAAATTTTACTTAAAGAAAAATAGGTGTGCAAAATTTGATTATTAGGTGATAGCTCTGATGAAAATCTGCTTTTTTATAATATGTTTATAATTTATTGTTGTGTATGTTCTCTTTTTCTTTGAGTATTAGAAGAATCACCTGGTCTATTTAAGGAGCGAGTGTTATTCCATGCAGAGTATTGTGTCATTTTATCCAAAGTTTTTTGAGCAGTTACAATTTAGCAAACTGCACAAACTGAGTCAGTGTGGAGGCAAAATGTTGTCACATTGAAACATCATCAGTATCATATATTCATGTGAAATGTATTTCAATAGAAGATTCTGATGATGCTTTAATGTGAAAACGTTTTGTCTGTAAGTGAATACACCAAAATAGGTATTAGTTTAGCATTCACAGTTTGCAGATTTTTACCTAAAGCATTGAGCTTGATTTAATTTAGCTTTATAGCTTGAGTAATATTGAGTATATGAGAGAATCTTTTTTCATTTTATTAAGATTATTTTTGGAAATGGTGTCACTGTGGATGTTGAACTTTCTGGCTCTAATGATATAGTAAAGCTGAACTTTGAAAAAGGATTTATTGGCAAAGTAGCCAACTGCTCTTCAGGTAAGTATTGTGGAATTAATGATTGTTCACTTTTTTTCATATTATTTATAAAAACAAACACTTGTATCTTTATCACAATCTGTGAAGATATTGATAAAAGCACTTAAATTATAACTTGAATGTTTAAATGCAACTAAAAGTGCTTGTTTCATAATTTGCATATACATTTGTTTTAAAACATCAATTCAACCATATGTACCTCATGTAGTTCCTAAAAGATGTTGGAGATTTTAATTCATTTTGCTGTTAAATACAAATGAGAAAAAACGTCGTTATAGGCGAACTGTCGTTATAGCCGAACTACAATAAATCGTTCCTAAAATGGCTTTTCAGTTCAATGCCAAAGCCTGGCAAGTGTTAAAAGTGTTCTCTGATTAGGATTGCTGCTTACTGCATCGTGTTTTCGCGTGTACTATGATAAGAAAAAGTTAGAAATTATTTTGCCTTTATTTTTCGAAACTGCAGTCAATATCTTTGTTGGAATATCGAAATCTTTTGCAAGTTGTGCCACATTCGTAACATTTTCGCTATTGAGCGAAACAATGATGTCATACTATTTCCACAATGGGATACTGCTTCTTTTGTTCGGCAATTCACGCACTACTCCACCAAGACTATCGATCAAACTGACTATAGTCGCAACAATCCCTAGTAAAACTCATGTAGAGATTTTCCTCCATTGCAGCTGAGGGCGCAATGCTTGATGTCATTCAGCAATTGACCGACTAATTTAACTGCGTTCCGATTCGATCATAAAATATTTGGTGGTGGCTCCACACAGCCGAACTTACACTTCAAATATAAAGAACGCTAGCAACTACCTTTATAAACGAACGAATTATTCTGCAGTGGCCGACAAAAAAGCGACGTTATAGGGGAATCCTACTATATTTAAGTTCAATACACTATTATCACCGAAATACAAAAGCAAACTTTGTAAGTTGTTATCTACTGCTAAATAATCCTGAGTTGAACAATTGAGCGAAAATGCAGGTACAAAAGTTTTTAAACAAATTTTTGCAGCTGTCTACTCAAGTTCGTTCGTGTGTTTTGCCTATGAAAACCAAAGCAAACTCGTGTTTTTTTCATTGAAATCTGAGCTGAAGGTATCACAAGTGGATATTCCAGGTAAAATATGAACACTTGCGATATTGCAGTGTTTATCTTTTGTATAATATTTGCGTACCTCGCAAAGATTTGTTTCTTACGATCTTTTTTGCCATTTTTCCTGACGGATTGTGTTTCCTGTTTGAACGTGTTACTCTAAGAAGATAGTTGCAGTACAGATTCACTTTAAACTTTGGTCTTAACTGATTCTCGTGTCCCTTTCTCTGAATTTCACGAAAATGAAAAACAACTCGTGTTGGATTCAATACTACTTACTAGCATTTATTCCATATCGTTCGTGATCGTGATACCGAAGCTGAATGTTTTGTTAAAAGTAACTGCTTAACCTATAAATACACATGCTTTCAACTTTTAATGACAACATCAATTCACAAATTCTGTGTCTTTGTCAAAATTGTTTCTGAAGATTTATTCTAATTGCGGCAATTTTTTGAGTTGCGAAAAAANTTTTTTCCTTGGCGATCAGGAAAACCCATCATGGGGACAAAATAATTGCTACGGGCATTGGTTGCATGGCTGCTTTGANAGAATGCCAAGAGGTAAGTGCCGTTGACGAATGTAGTAGAGTTGAGGCTATTGCTAACATCAGGTGATTTTTGTTGTCAAAGTGTTGTGGATTGTGTAGAACTCTTTCAAAGTTTGCCAGTTGCGTAAGTAACATTGATTTTGAAAATTTGGGTCAATTAGATCATTATGAATGTTTTTAATAAATGTCCAACAGAGAGCAGAACTCAAAATGTGAACCCATGCGAGGTAGCGCTTAGATTAATTGAACAGAATCGTTTTATTTAAGTTTGTGAAGGTTCTGGGTTGATTTGGGAATAACAGTTTTCTTTGTTGATGCCAGGTTGTGAAGAATTTCTTTTCATCCCTAGATTTGTCACAGTTAGATCTCAAAACGTGCCACATACATACAGAAAACTACGATGTTTGCTCATTTCTGCCTTTACAAAACGAACTTCAGTTCAACATTATCGTTGTATTTGGAAGAATTGCGTCACTGTTTCATCAACGCACTTTAAATTTAAATTGTTGCTCTTTGTTTAATTGAAAAGACTTGCCCACAAATTTTTTACCAGTGTCTCGTTGGCTGTGTCTACATGCACGAAATTTTTGTAAATCAGGACCACAAACCCTTTTGAAGAGGAACTTGGTGGTAAATGACAAAGAAGACATGATGGTGTGTTGGTGGAAACTTGGGTCATGGACTCAAACTGCTCCTGATAATGAAAAAGTCAATATTGTTCTTCTCGGATGCTCATACGGAAGGTATGCCGAAGCGACGTTCTGATTTTTTGATGGTAGCGATTCATTTCTTATACCACCATATGTTGTGGTACGGATTGTTGCGGTGCTTTTGCATGTGGTTGTTTATGATCTCGGGGCAATTTACGATATACCAATTGGTAAATGTTGCTATTTTTGGAAAATCTGTTGATTTCTCTATTTGTTGGCAGAATGCTGCCTAATGCGTAACTAAGCATTCACTTTGGAAACTCCAAACTGTTGAAAGATCAGAAATACAGCACAGACGCATCATAATCATGGAAACGTTAACTAGGTCATATCCAAGTCTATTAAATGTTAAAAATTGATTTCACTCCAGGCTGCGAGTGCAATTCTTTTGGAGAAATTGTGTTTGCAAGAGCAGCGTCCAAACCAGTTTCTGATGGTACTATTTGGACTTGCTACCAAATCTCATAGGATTAAATTTATTCTGAAAGTTATCGAAACCTTTTAACGTGAAGGTTTGTGAGAGAAACGAAATGTAAAACAATCTCCTTATAGCAAGACAATACGTTCGAAGCAAAATATACTGTGGAACATTCCTGGGCATGACGCTAAGCTGCAACTATTGATGAGAGTGCAATTCGGAAGTTTTGCTATTTTTGAAAAATTGGAATACCCTTTAGCTATCGTTATTCCGCTGACAGGGCTCCAGCCATGGATCAAATAGTCTCCCTGAAGGCTAGACAGACGTGCAATCAGTCTATGTATATAAATGTAACCGAAAGACAAGTGGGAAATTTCACTTTGGAAGCCACATGCAACTGAACCTGGCGAGGTATTGGTCACGCATTTCCTTTGGACGCACTAAGATATGGAAAGTGTGGCCTACTGATGGCTAGACAACTCACTGTCTAACCTTTAACCCGGGTTTGTTATGGAATTTCTCAATGCGATCATTCTCTCTGAAAGAGGTTCTGCCACGCACATGCCATGCAAGTACCAAATTGCGTTTTACTGGTTTCAAGAAAGCCTCCATTCTCACTTCACTGGCGTTGCCTTCGGCAATCTCGCTTTCATTAATCGTGATCCTTGCAACTCAGGCTTTGTTGTTATAAGCTGTAAATGCAATTAAAGAAGCGCAGCAATGTTGCAAACTTATTTGATTTGCTTAAAAATGACAAGCAGCTCTGCAGAGAAAGTAGTTTAGCCACTCAGCAGGCAGGATTTCACTTGCGGTCTTCATTATTGAAAAAAAGCCAAAACTACCGAATGAAGCTTATCCTGTCCAAGGCCTCGCAGGAACTAAGGGTCGACCGCAACTGTCAGTTCTTACTTTTAACTGGGAAGTTGCAACGCAATACGCATAAGGAAAAAAAATGGCTACTGGATTTGGTACATGTGTTGGTACCAGGTTTTGAATCTGTTTTCTTTCAAGGGTGTGCAGTTGTTAAATTTTTCTCTAGTCATGACGTCAACATCAGCTAATGATCTAAATGTTTTTTTGTGTGTAGATTGGAAGTGCTGAGTTCTGTCAGAAGTGAATACGACTTAATATCGCTGGATTTCAGTCTGACCAGTTCAAACCAGGTATGGCGTTCGAGAAATTGTTTCTGATCTAAAACTGTTTGTGTATTCGGTGGTCAGCCGCAAGCGATCCATTTCATTTGGCAACCAAACCCTCAGTAGTTAGTTTTTTGTAACGCGGTTTGTGATGACTTCTCTAAAACGTTGAGCAATTGACTGTAATAAACATGAAAAAGTGAATCTGCGTTCAACTATGTAAGAATGTACAGGAAGTAAAATGGATCTTTGCGAATTTTCAAGCGAAGATAGCAGTGAATATTTGAATTGTTATAAAGCTGGCATAGCTGATGCATTCAGTGTAAGACCTAGCAGATATTGACTTATTTAACGGAGTCTTGCTGGTTCTGAAACAAAACGCCTATCATTGTTTGGGCTGTAGCTGTTGTAATAGTTGTGGTCAAGTAAATAAGCACAAACCGCAAGTTTATTTTCAGACCTATTGTGTTTTGCTTGTTCATATCGCGTTGATTAAACCCTCTTTGCTTTTCCTGTTACGTCAACAAGTAGCTTGAGTCATTATATCATCGAAAAGGAATAACACGAAACGTTATAAATTATGATAAAACGCATTTGAGGAATTTAAGGTGCAAGTGCATAAGGGTTGACGCCACTGCTCGCTCAACAGCTTTGGTTGTTTGTTCTGTAAGCAAGTGGATGCCTCACAAGTTAAGTGGGTTCTGGGGTGTGGTGTTGCTATTTGCCTTAAGATAATTTACGGCTGACGAATTTCAACCTTCGGACTGCGTTAAAATTATCAGTTCTCGCGTTTTTTTTTGCGTTCAAAAACCTGAAACAAGGTTTTGCGCTCCTTCACAGATTCTCAGTCTGGAAAAGTCGTACAACGTGCGCAAAGAACGTCACTTGGACTCCGCGGTGTACGAGTGCACAAGAAACAAGATCCAGCGATTAGCTGTTATATCGTTCCACGTCAAGCATGCCGTTCTATCATCTGCGCGGAATCAGTACGGGTCATGTTTAGTTTTACCCTCAGTTTTTTTTCCAAGCAAATCGTCGAGGTCGTGTCTTCACTGGTTTCCTTCTTTGAAATTTGCCGCTTGTCCCAAAGCGGGGTCGGTTATGCGCTTATTCGCCGCTGCCACAATTGCCCGTGTTTCAACGTGAGAAGCAGAATCTATTACTTCGACCTCCTGGTAAACCAGTGGTTCTTAACCTTTTCTCTGCCACGCCTCCTTTCAGTAATTGTCCTTTGTTTCAAGCACCCCTGACTTTAAGTAAGTTATAAAAGCAAATGTATCTATTGGTAAGTTAATTGATCGCATTTTCAACGTTGCAAAGCACGTAAGGGCTCACGTCCCCCTGTAACTTTATTGACGCCCCCTGGGGAAGAGTGCTCCTCCGGTTAAGAACCACTGTGCTAAACGATACGTCGCACACTGTCCAGCGCGTGTGATTAAAAAAAAAATATTCTCTCTGGTTTTATTCAGTTTTCAGTTGGGCAAGTGCTGTGATTTTGTAAAGAATCCTCTCCGGGTTTATTTTGAGAAAGTACGTCATCCAGTTGCCAAATTCGAACAAATGTTTTAGAAACTTTTGTTTTTCGCGACCAAGGGAAAAAAATTTGCTTAGAGTGCAGATGCGAAAGTCCACTCACTGCTTTGCATGTTGCCTCCCGTCCAAGGTGTTTGCCAGGGAGCTTTGTGCTCTTCAGTAAGAGACGCTTCGCGATGAACGTCGTTTCTTCTTTGCGGTTAAGTCACTGCTAGATACTTACATATGCTGACCCTAACAAATCATGCCATATAGAGACGAGGACCGGTTGTTCATCGGATGCAGCGACGGAACTGTGGCCGTCTTTGATCTTGCATCGCAATCCATGCTCGCTTCAGTGTCGCTAAGCAACATGGTGCCCGTCAGCTTAGCTTGCCATCAAGGAGTTGTGCTTGTTGGCAGTGGTCAGGGTGATGTAATGTTGTACGATGTCATCCTAAACCCTCTCTCTTTCCTGGATCTTCAAGGTGAAGAAACTAAGAAGTTAGAGGTACGTTTGTATTTGAGGGTTCTTTGAAGGTGCACGGCAGTGTTTCCCAACGATGTTTGTCTGAACCAAGCACTGTTTCTACCGTGGTGCTGTCACACGGGCTGAAAGCGTCAAAGAAAAACAAATGTATATGGTCATGCTGGAAAACAATAGGCTCAAAAAGACAGAACATTACATGTTTTTCAGCAGCGTCTGTGAATTTGTCGGTAGTATCATTACAATCGCATCGTCGGCAACTGCTATTCACTAACATTTGTGAACTGAGTTGAACTTACGGTAATGGCGGAGTTTGTCAAAGAAGCGCTGGGTGTTGTTCTGTCTGTGTGCAGTTACCAGTTGTCTGCTTTATGTGAGAAGCAAATCTGCATATTGATTATTCATGGTCTCCAAACTACGGACCGCGGGCCAATCCGGCCCGCGATGTCAATACACCATTATTGGAAAAAAACGTAATTACGAAAAATTTGTTGATTTGATTGAATCTAACGTATCCCGAAAAATGGACATTACGTAAGACCTTAGCTATGGTCTTGGCCTAACCTTAGCTATGTTGCCGTAATCTGAGGTCATTGTTAATATTAGGTGCCATTAAAACCACATTTTCCTGCTATGCTCAAATCAAAGAAGCAATTTCACCATTCACATTAATAAATGTACTGTTGTTAGTAAGCAACATTCATGGTTTGACATACTTTTACTTTGGACTGGAACTTTTATGTCCTGCCATCGAACTGTTGTGCAACAGTTCGTGTGACACTCGGACAAAAATCGTTGAAGACAACCAAATAACATGTGCTGACGTTTTCGAAAAAAAGTTTAGGTAATGTTATGTTTCGCGTCTCTTTGGTAGATGTCTCGTTACTTATCATCGGACGTTGGACTTCGGCACATCTTGTCGAATAAGAGTAACAACGTGCTTGTTCACTTGAGCGGCGGGCCCTTGTGCTTGATCCATCTTTATGGCAATCTGTCCGTTTCCGAAATATTGCATCGGCACGTTGCGAACGATGAGGTAATGTTTGAGAAACGTCGCTATCTCTGTCCGCATCAGTTGAAATGTGCTTGCATTCTGCAGACCTAGCAGCATTTTGGTGTTTGTTTTACTGTACGCTCGTCCCACTCTTCGTTTGTTTGATTTTTAAGTCGATCATCCCAAAGCTTCATTTCGGCATGACCAAAACTTAGGCACACAGCCTGTTCGGAGAAGAGAGTCTTGTGTGAAACTCCAAGCACTGAGCAAAGACTCCGATAGTACTACTCTGAGTAACTGGCCATATAGCAGTGGGAAACGTCTGAGGTCCGTACTCTTTTAACTAAAGCGAACATTCGTNGCGATAAACACAACTTCACCAAAATCCTTTCGTCCCATCTTTGAAAGGCGATTTTACTACAAGTGTTCCNTGCAAGATTGAAACGTTATTTACCCCACTTGTCGAAAAACTTTGGTTCAGATCAATGCAGCCATAACCTTGCTGTGTTCTTTGAATTGGAACTACGATGGCGAGATCGCCTACCATGGCTTGCTGATGATCGTTGACCACCTGCTTTCTCTACCTCTAAATCACAACAGAGAAGGTGCGGTGCTTTAATTTTTTTCATCGGTGGCAGCAACACAACAGAGCTGAGTGTCAGTCGTGCCGAGTTGCCCGCTGTTGTTGGTTTTATTCATTCGTTTATTTAGTTGAAGGTCTTAGAACAGCTTTGGGTGTATCTGCTTGCGCTCGAAGGAAGAAAGTATCTCACAACAACCAATTATAACCAGGCCCTGTGTTTGCAGAATAGTTGCAAGCAGTGCCAGTTGAAAGCTCGTTTAATCGAAATGGCCTACAGAAAAAGCTGGTTGCAAAAATTAAAACATACGGCACAGCACAGAAATTACCTTCCGAAAAAAATTGTGCTCTTTTACAGTCTTGCGCAGGTCTTAGTTCGTCGCGAAATACTAAACACTTTAGCTGTTTTTGTCCGAACGTTTTGATACAAGCCCGGAATCGACAAAAGATTGTTACGTCGACAAGAATCGGCGAGTAATCTCTGTTGACATTCTCTTGAAAGTAATGAAGTAGTTCTTGGTTTCAGTGCAATTGGAAGCTGCTTTTTCTGCCTTCTACGCATGCGCACGACCGATCGCGGACGGCGTGGTTTTGAAGTACCGCCATACCATAAGCTGGTGAGTATTACAAAAACACGTTTATTGCGCATGCGCCTTGCGTTGCTAGTGCTCCCAGCAGTAGGCTGTATCGCGTTAATAAGCTGCCTTACAGCATTTGCTTCTGTGGTTCGCTCAACTAATGCGGTGTTTTATACATCTTTAAACTCTGGCTGATGAAGGAAAGAAGCAGTGTTTAACAACTACGTGTAAATTTGAACATTCACAAGTGTTTGTCACTACGTTTCATACGTGAAAAAGGTAAATTGATTGTCGGCGTGCTTGGCTGATGACATGAACCAAATGCTTGTTTGTGGATTTTCGCGGCAGAGCTCAAAAACATTATCATGTATAATTGAATTGACCAGAACTTGGTCAAACGCTACGCAATACAAGCTACAGGGTGTCTTGGACGTGATTTAATGCAAGGTCGTCAAACTGAAAAAGGTAGCTTCTGTGAAACTAAAAATTGTTGCTGGTAAGCCTGGCAGTGCAGCCACATGCGTCAACATATTTTTGATCCAGCATGTGCCAAGTTCTTCAGTAGCCCACAGGTCTATGATCGCGAAATAGCTTGCTTTCAAAAAACTTTAGTTAGCAATTTGCATGCCCATGTGCGGTTGCTTAAAAACACATGTCATGAATTAGATATTGTTTGTACGAAACATGGAAACGTGGTTGAAATCAGTGTTCCTTTTTCATCACACATGAGTCATAATATTTTAAGTGTGAATTGCAAGACTTGACACCAGGATTTTTCTGAAATTTTCATACTCGCGTGTTGTAGTGGAAAATGTCGTCAGTTGAAATCCCTGCCATGAGTTAAATTATAATTTAGCGTGGTTGTTTTAGTAAATATCTTACGATTGCTGGACAAAATGCTTTCTACGATTCAGCCCAGCTGTTTGTGTAAGTTTAATCTAGGTTTTCTGCTGTCAGATTCAGGACGTTTCTTATGTATTAGTGTCTCTATGATATTTGTTAGTGCAGCTGCAAAACGTCTGGGATATCAGTTTTCAAGGAATATTTACTAAGCTGCAATCATCTCTGTCATTTTCGTTTATTTTTTGTCGACACAGCAGCATAACTGCCTTCCCGACATTAAGTGAAATGAAAATCTTGCCCGAACTATAAAACGGAGCGTTCACTTTGCTTCGTGTATTCTAAATGACTCCGTTACAATTAAAGTTATCGCATTAAACGCATCACATTTGTCGCAACGATGTGAAAACTCGACGCTGTGGACTCCCCGTTGCTGACGCAAACTTACGTGACGTAATCCCTGCGCGATAGGTTCTGGGGTTTGGCGATATTTCGCATAAAAAAGTACAGCACGTGTGCAATCGGTCGTAAATAGAGCGCAAGTTTTGTTGATCAGTTTTTCACCGATCGCTTTTCTTGCCCGGAGCAGCTACGCCCGGAGGTTTTTTCATCATCTGCTGCGTTATCGTCGTTTCGAGAAAGCATTCCTCCTCGCCAAGGACATCGGAGCATCCGATCTTTTCCTGGACATCTATTTCGAGGCCAAAGGTCTCGGTGACAATCAGCTTGCGAGGTTAGCGAAACAAAAGGCGGATGAGATCACTGCGGCAGAATCGTCCGACAGCGGTAAGTGTTCCAGTGCAACACTTGTGGTTTCGTGATTTTGTGGCTGTTGACTTGATCAAATTCGATGCCTGTTGTGAAAGAAACACAATGGTGTTCGCCAGTGATGCCGGGATAGGAACAGAAGCGCATGTGCGAAAGCGGTGGGAGGACCGCTGCCAAGATTTTTGTTCGCCTCAATTATGTAGTCAGACACAAAATGTGTCTTTTTCAAGCGCTTACAGAAGTCTTCCTCTTTCTACGCGCAGCATCGCCGCTGTACCCGTGTCGAACAGTGTGAACGCGCAACTGCATATATGCGTTAGGTTGACTTTTTAACTAGACCGCATCTGCCCAATAGAAAGCGGTCCAAGCTTGACACTGTCCTGTCGAAAGCTACGGCCAGTACAGTCCAAGTATCGTGGATCCAAATAACGTAATCTGTTCACTTTGTTGACAACTGACGCAGATCCTGCGGAAGACGGCGTTCCGATACCAGAAGTGATTATTCCTTATGACCGAAATGCTGGAGTAGTGGATGACGAACTCCTTGATGTGGAAGGTATGTGTGATAAGATACCGGGTCGCCGACGCCACGTCATCTTCCGTAGCGAACGCACCAACTAAGGAATAAACACTTTGCCAGAAGCTGCCTTAACGACATCAAGCAAGATGGCATTGTTGGAGAATTCGATCTAGGCATTTAGGGGGTGATGATTCAAGTGGGTTGAAATAATTCTGCTTACTATGGATCACAGCTTATCTGTGCCCCGTTTGATACAGCTGTGATTACGAATTAGCTGCTTCCTGACCTCCTCACCCCGGTGTTGTGGCAGTTATGCATCAATCTCTCGACGAAGCCAGTTCAGTTGATACGAGCGTTGCGGTGCACTGACAGCTTTGTTGGAGTTTTTTTCTTCTAGCTTCTTTTGCCATTTTTGCCTCGCTGGTTAATCGGGGTTGCATAGCAACATTCGGCAGCGTCCTTANTTTTGTCTTGTTCCGCAGCAGCAGCGCACAACGATTGGAATCCAAGCAGCACCCTAAAAGTGACAAACCTCGGTTACGTGTAGTCGTCTCCCGCATCAGAAAAGCCGGTTGTCATCCGAGACTTTACATTCCGCGTTGGTACTGGAACACTGTGTATGCGGTGCGCGTTCGGTCACGTGATGTGGTCTCAACTTGCTGCTGACGACCTGAACGAGCAAACAGTTATTTTTTTATATCTAGGGCTGATGCACGCCACTAGGCGTAAGCTCAATGGCGTCATGGCAAAAATTGCACACTGTGTGACGAAATAACAGAAACTGGTCATCGCAACACATCGACCTGTGCTGCTGCAACACATCGACCCGTGCTATTCTTGTAGCTTGTTCTGAATATAAAGCCTTTGCCGATCGTATCTTTTAGGATTGTATTTTACTCGGCGTTTTGTCAAATTTATTGTTATAGAATTTTTGCGTACCGATAATGTTTTTACTATTTGGTACTGCTTTTGTGGTGCTGTAGCGTTTATAAATAGTTTTATTTTTTAAAACAGTGTAGCGATTTTAAACGTTCCTTTGTATTTTTGTAAACAGCGTAAAAGTTTTGAAGATTTTCCGGTTTCTGCTATTTGCGAAAAATGATGGCGTTACAAAGCTGCCTATTGCCATTGGCACCCTACGTTGCATCTTATTGCTGTAAACCTTCACGAGCAGTCGTCTTGTTCGCAAAAGAGTTCCTTTCTTTCGCGCAAACTGCTGCTGAATGTCTTCACGGTTGGCCGTCGAGCTGCAAGCTGAACATGGCTCAGCTTTTTCCTTGTTCTGAACTTCTTTTCTGGCTGATAGAGAGAACCTACTGTAGCAGGTGTGATAGGTTTACTGGAGTCATCACACTCACATCCGCCGCGAAAGAATTAAAACGTACATGTAGTTGGCGTTACATGGCATCAAAACATGAATGGCGTTTGTATAATACAGCAATGAACGTTGTCCTGCTGTTACTAGCAACGCTCGTTTCAATCAATTTTTGTCTGTCGCAAGAGCTTTCTGTGTTATCAACCTAGTGGTGCTGATCAGGCTTAAATGCAAGAGTAAATGGGCTTAATGCACTTGCCCGAAGTCAAAAAGATATGGCTATAAAACTAGGTTGTTAGTTCTGAACATGAGGATGTTCCATAAATTTGTTATCGTTTGAGTTGTATACATGTGGATACCTACAGAGCCTGTAGTACAGACTCTAGGTGTAAGAAATTAAACAGGATTAATGTTTAGCAGAACAACATGTATTCACAAAAAAGTGAGTTGAATAATTATTCAACTTGAATTATAATTCAAGTGCTGATGAGAGTTTTGAAATGCAGAGACAATAGACATAATAGGTCGTCGAATGTCAGTTGCGGCAAAGAGCAAAATCCCGAATTAGCCGGATGGCCACTGTTGTCTGCTTACAATTTTTGCCTCAGGCGCTAAATCTTTAATGAAGATCAAACCGGCCCCAGACGTTGGCACCTGATGACATTTCGCTTGGGCGTGTCGTTATCTTGCGTTGCAGTAATATGTAGGGCGGGGCATAAACACTGTTTTTCAAAAAGGTTTGACCTAAGATATTTTGAAAGCCCGCAACTACTTCATCTGAATACCGAGATGGTAATGAAGCAAGATTTTAGTGTATTGAGAGACCGTTTCGGTCCTTGCCATAAAAGTGATCGATGTTAGATCGGGCCTTTACCGTTTGACGAAACGAAAACCTTGAAACTAGAAACGCTCTTGCCCAAGGAGCGCTGCGGTAATTCTCTCAGTGGCCATGGATCGAAACCAACCTTCCAATTGGGAGGTGGACACTTCTTACGGAATGACAATTCACAAACATGGTTTGCGTTAAAGCTTCATCGGCTGGAAGTTGTTACAGATTGTCGTATAACAAAGCTCGTACCATTGTTCATTGTGCCTATGGTGTTATCCACATGCAGTTACCTTGTCAACACGTGCGACTCGCAGTGTTTCAGTGTCTTGTATACATTTTTGTACCAATAAAGTTGTCGAAAACAGCTTAAGTTTCGTTTTCGCGGCTATTTACTCTGACATTTCATCCGCAACGTCTGCACTCGAGGCTCCGTTCGGTGTCGTCATGCATTTTGCATACGCCAGAAAACGAATAGACTGCTACAAAGAGAAAATAATAAAGGTAGTCAGTCGCCAAAACGCAGGCTCTTTGTGGTGCCATCTGCACCTAAACAAAGGTTGGGTCTTAGTTATTTTACTCTGCGGCCATTTGTCGTTCTGGTTCGAGAAACAGATGCTCAGCAGGAAAGTTTCGATTCCGGCGAAGCCCTCGTTATTTTTAAGTGTTTGTCCATTTCTGTTAAGTTGTATTTTAGTAACTGTTTTCACCATTTTTTCTTTATGGCAATATCTCCCGCGTGTTTAACTGCAGGTAACCTGTTTGGTGGGTGAATTGCCTTAGGTCGAAACAGTAGTTCTTCATATTGATATACCTCAACTCCATCATTTACTTCACTTCCGTTCCTAGTAAGAAAAACGATAAGACTCGATTTGTTCTACACTAGTACTTGTTACTACTTTATAAAAAGGTGGAGCTGCTACTGGACAGATACAATTACAAACTTACATAACTCAGTTCGGGGTTCCTACGGAGTCTGCAAAGTATGGAAAAAAGTTTGGTCATTTTCCAGCCTGGAAAAGTTTGGAAAAACATTGTTTGGTCTATTAGTATGGAAACAAAAGTAACATTCCATACTTGATCGTTTGACATGCATTTTCATAATATTTTATTCAAGATTGATAATTATACTTTCATCGTATTAGCTATTATAGTACCTGCCTTAGGTGTAGGAGCAAGCAAATATTTTGGGGTGCGAAGGATGTTTGCCCTAATTTTCCCAAACTTTGCCGAAAAGTTTTTGTGCGAATTTCGCTTACAAATTATCAGCTACAAAGATCATGAAGACCTTTTTTTATAACCTCCAAAAAAGGCCTTCATGCGTTTGCGTGTATTTCTGCAAACCTTGGGCGCCAATGAAACAATAAACCATTGTCCATTGCATTATTTCGAATCAAACAACGTTGGGCGTCGTTCTGCCTGGGTTTTCAGGGATTTTTCCCCGATTTTCAAGGATTTTGTCCAAATCTTCGACATGAGAATTTTTAGGGGTGCTCCTGCACCCCTGCCTGCTACACCACTACTACCTGTGTTGGACCTGGATATGTCATTCAGAAAAGTTTAAGTCTGGAAATAAATTTCCAAAATTGCCTTGGAACCCTGCTCAGTTGTAAAAAGTTAAAACAACGTACTTTGGTGTAGTTGCGCATTAACGCTGCAATGGTTGTACCACATTAACGAGCAAGGAAAAGTATCTCTGCAATGATTGTTTCAATACTTCAGCTGGTGTATCCAATTTCATTAGTTATTGACGTGTGTCGCTTGATTTTTCAAGCAATAAAACTTATTTCTGAGCGGCAAAATCTGTAGTGGATAGTTAGAGTAATGTCTTGTCAGCGTATTTCTGTTTTTGCCTAATACTTTGGTCTGATGTTACGTACCAGTAATTTAGTCGAGCCTGTGACCTCCGACACCGTGGCTTGACTCAGAATAGGAGACGGTGGTCTTGGTCAAACTACCGTAATCTGGCACTGGGTATAAGAAGAGGTGAAATATTGTGTTAAAAAGTTGATATACTCGATAACAGTGATGTAGTTTCGTATTACGCAGTTGTTATCGCATAATTTCTATTCTGCGTCGATCATCCCTGGCTACTTTGCTAAACACCCGAACCCACAACCACATGGAAATATAGTTGGCCTGAAAGTACAAGACAATTGAAAATTTTAGGGTGTGTTTCAAACAGGGCTGTGGAGTCGGAGTCGAGGAGTCGGAAGGATTTTGAACCTGAGGAGTCGGAGTCGCAGAAAATTTAAACGACTCCGACTCCGGGCTGACCTTTTGCTCGCCGATTGTGACTGTTTGTGCCACAAATGTTCGCAAGCGTCACACTTGGCAATTTAAGCAGCT
>JGI24021J15306_10003018_pt1 | contig 18719 bp, 17 predicted proteins | sample Ectturendosymbi1_FD_15306 | JGI IMG/M metagenome (IMG submission 15306)
ATTTGGCCTGAAAGGGCAAATTATGCCTTTTCTGAAAAGTTAGGAATTAGGCCAAAAACTGGGTTTTTGGCCCATAATTTTGGCCACAGATGTTCTAGCAAGTCAATCAAGGGCTCTATAGACGCGGATTTTCACTTAGTTTTCAACAAAAGTTTGAGCCAAAAGAATGGGTCAATGGGTTGGGGCCAAGGGCCGGCCAAAGGTGGCCAACATTTCCAAAACATGCCCTCTTTGTGACGTCACCTCCAGAAACCCCCCACCGCAACCGAAAAATTTCTTTTCGATTTCGACTACTAGACTTGCTGAATCCGTAGAGGGTTTGAACAGCTCTCCAGCTCAATCGCCTGGCGAGTTATAGGATTGAAAAGCTCTGCAAGAAACGTGGCTCACGCGAGACTTAAAGGGTTAATGTGTTCTGGCCTTTTGCAACATTAGTTTGATTTTTCATGCTTTGCGCAATGCTGTTCACGAGTATGTAATTCAATGTTGAACCAAAGTCCAACGCAGCGCAGTAAAACATTATTGAAAACAAGGCAAGAGTTCAGTTAAATGTGAAGGCTGAGGCTATACTGTACATCGAATTTTTAGCTTTTATTGTAAGTTGCAGCATTTTCGCTACTGACCTTTTGCTAGAACCTGTTTTAGTAGACTAAAGATCTTTGAAACCGAAGGAGCAATCGATCATAAACTTTTGAAGACACAAACCCCAAGATGATTCGTATCACAAACTATCCCATGCCTTACTTGGGCATCATTTCAAAAAAGTGTACAAAACCTATTGAGCTTAGGAGAAAATATCAAAACAAAAATTTTTATGTGATAATGGAAAAGTCTAATTACGGTTCTTGTATTTCTAGCAGGAGTTTAATTTTGACTGCATTGTACAGTACTTCGTTTAAACATACAAAAAGATTTCTGAGAAACAGATGGTTCACGATCCCAACCTTTCTAGTTTCGGCGTTTTGTTCAACCTGTTGGTTCAACACGACCGACAGGTTAGTAGAGAGTAGCGGTAATGGCTCAAGATTAGATTAGAACTCCGCTACTGTATTCTTTACTTTTATCAAGAAGTAGTACTATCGCTACTGAAAAAGTTGGTCGCGGAGGTGCTAAAGTAGCTCTTTACTGCCCACTTGTGCTTCATCTCTTCCGTTAACGGTCCTCCAAAAAACTAGCCACTGATAATGGTAACGAGACGAAGACTTCGAGTTGCACCCATGCAGAAGCGAGTCACATTTGCGACATTTGGTGAAGGTTCTCGCAGTGCCCATTGTGTTAGAAACCATGTCGAAAAACAATTTAGCATAATCAAGTTTGGCAAAAGTGGCAACCATTGTATTTGAAAATCTCAATGTCCTTCATGCTTACCTTTCGTTGCATAAAGTTTCGTAACATGTGCCTCTGGCTTGGTTGCAGTTACAAACACTTTGTACATCTCCGCCCCACGCGACGAGCTCCAACGAACAGTCACATTTTTGTCCTGGAAGTTTTCCGTCGTCAGGTTTTGAGGTGATTTGGGAGCTTTGGAAAAAAGACGCAGAAAAATGATTAAAAATACTGTATTATGCGGAACGTTTTCACAGCACAACAAAAAGTGGAAAACATTTTTAATGAGATTTTAAAATCATACAGTACTTTCCGTTTTTAACTATGTTATGGTTTTACCACAAACAGACCGAAGGAAGACACGGTAACAAAAGGAGCTCTTTAATATATTTTCATTCAAATGAAAAGATATCAGGTTGTATTCACAAGGTTTAAGTAGATATAAGCAAAATGTTTTCCGAGAGTCGGGTAAGCTATACGATACATTCTTTAAAACTGTGCTCAACAAACCTGTGAATATGCAAACTTGCCTATACAGTACAATACGAAACTTGAGGTTCTTTTCCTTGAAAATAAACAATTGTTTGACTACTTTTTTCTACTGGAAAAAGATGCTGGCATCGCTCATTGCATCTCTTCACATGGCTTTCATGTTCAAGGTTTTGCGCTATTGCAAAGCCCGAAAAAATGCACAGGCTCAATAAACCTAACCCAGTGCACAAAGTGTTTGGTCCATGACTGTAGTTAGCATTTTCGATTTCTAAATTTTTTTAATATGCATTGTCCTTGAAATGTTAATCGTCGAAATCAAATTTCCTGCAAATAGTTCAATATTGTTAGCGTTACGCAGCCGTATGAGCAATATGCGGTAATAAGGTTCTCTTGTTAAGAGTTTGCCACATATGCGGTCACAAATTCATCTCTTCTTTGTTTAAATAAAAGTTTTTGGCCGGGAAGTCACAATTCAATTGTTTGCATAAGCTTTATAATCACAGTTCAATTTTACTTTAGTAGTCAATTTTTTAAATTTTAAATCCTCTCTGTGGTTCTGAAATGTGGATCAGTCTGAGAGGGGTACAACCAGATATTTGAAAGGTGCTTTCGAAAAAAATCTTGACTAAGAAGGATTGCTTCCTCTTTGGGGTGCGTTGGAACCATTTTTGACGTTAGTTTGGTTTTGAAGATTTTCTTGGGTCATGTGACAAAAAAGCAATTACGTTCATTAAATTATTGACGTTGTAATTTTCAAACCATGCGCAAATTTTTAAGCATAAACCTTTGCATTCCGTTTTATTTCAAGCTTTTTTAACCCAACGTAATTCACTTGCTTAAACTGCCTATATTCTTCACACAAAGATATGGGATATTAAAAAACTTTGACAAAAACAAAATGTGATTCATGAAATCTTTCTTGAAAACCAGGTTTTTAGATTTCGTTTTGTCAAAGTACATATGAATTGAAGTGAGGTCTGCAAGTGTAGCGATAAGACGGAATGCTCTATTTTTTCAAAGACACGCCTACCTTAAATCAAATTAGCTGAGCACATTTTCTGATGAGAAGCTTACAAAAATGACAGCAAAAACAATTATTAAGTGTTCCATCAAAAAGTATAAGGGAATCCGTTCCTTTGCAAAATATGTGGGAAACGACGTTTCTCTCCGCTACTTCCGGCAACACCACTGCGTGGATGCTAGATAGATAAATTAGGAAGATTAGGAAGCATTTTTGGTTGTAACGTTTTCGTGTGTATTTCATTTTGTCATCCAGGACTGTGCTACCAAGATATATATGCGGGTATACGCCGCATAACGTCGGAACTTTTTTGTTAGGTTACAGAAAACGATTGTTAGATTATGTTCTTTTCTGCTGTGTAGACTCTATCTTCCTTACCTCCAACATCATAGCTTAATCGCGCCTAATTCAGAACTTTTTTTACTGAGTTTGTTGAAAAATTTTTTTCTGGAAAATTTCTGGATTGCACACTGATTTTAATTGTTTAATATAAATGTGACGAAATTTTACCCTCGCGATCACTTGCTCTCATGTCGATTGCAGGGTGTTGGGTAAGACGCAGCATAAGCGACGCCTTGGCAGCAATATGGACCAAGGTTTGAAGTGTACATGTGCAAGCTCGAATGCGAGAACTGCACAAGACCCGTTAAAAAGTTAAAGGCTCTAAATTTTTAGGCAAAAGTTGAATTTACATAGAGAGGCACAGTTGACTTTTTACTGAATGCGCTTTTCTGTAGATTATTCCTTCTATAGTTGTTTTTTGATATATTCTAGTTCTTTGCAGATGCATTGCGGTTTGAACAAAGAAGACTTTGTACAGAAATGGACCTAAACCGTAAATCAGGGTGTAACATGCGTATATCTTTATGGTAGTTGCAATGATGTAACTGTAAATATTTTTCCAATTTATTTTCAATATATCGGAAAACTGCAAAAGTTTTATGGAGCAAAGTTAAACCAATTTCTTCTGGCGGCTTGAACTTGCCTGCATCGTATTTTGCTTCCACTAATTATGTTAACGCATTTGCACACATTAAACCTCATAAACAGAGCAACAGACATATTTACTTCTATTAACTGTTCCCTGTACACCATAAGTGTCTTCGCCCTCGGGAAGTCTGCAGCCCAACTGACACCTGGTCTTTCGCAGCCTCCCACCCCCCATGGTTCCAGCAAACCGTTGTCATGAAATAAACATCTACAAATCGTGAAACTAAGCAGCACTTGTTACGAACTGGGTTAGATCGAGACGTACGCCTTGGTTATATGCAGAAGTCAGCTGTGATGGAGAACAAGTTAACGAAGCATATTATCATATAGAAGCCACCAAGTGAACTGAGTTTTTCTAGTTTTCTTAGTTGTAACAACTTCCACGAATTTTGAAAAATGCAGACTTTCCCCAACGCAATACAGTTTGCCAAAAGGCGATGGGTATCGTCCACGCTTGAAACCAGTGGGTTAAACGTAAACCTAGATGTAAAAGTACAAACCTGTTGTAATTTTGAGCTGAGTTGGAACTTGTAGAGTTTTGTACGATCGGTGCTTAAGAAATGTAAAATAAGTGACGGTCACTATTTCGATGACATAGGTCGCACCAGCGTCGAGGCGACTCAGAGTGTAATTTACTTTAGAAGTAACGTTTTCCCGAATCACAGAAGAATTTCCTGGGTACTTCAGAGCTAATCTGTAATAAAGAGAGAAAACGGTGTTACTTAAATAATTACCTATCAAGGCTGTATTAAGAGAGAACCGCACTGAACAGTTTCCAACCAGCTTTAGTAGGCGGTATCTGTTTAAGATATTTAGTACAGCACCCACCTCTTCGAATCGAAATGTTTCATTCTTATTTGAAAACTTCAAAGAAATACCAGGAAAAATTTTAATTTAGCATAAGGACTAATATATTATGAAACTTCACGATTGTCCTCATTAGTCTGTTTCAACAACAACAAAAAAAATTATTCGCTTAACAAAGTTGGTAAAACGCATATTTACTGAAAAAGTTTTGGTGAAAACTATTTTCAAATATGAAAAATTTGTTCGATACTTCAGCTACACTGTGCGTGGAGAAACAGTACCTATCGCACTTACATTTTACGTTTGTCAAATCAGAAAAGCAGTCTTGAACAAATTTTTGATGTAGCGAACTTTTTACGAAGTTACTCAATTAACTTAAGATGTAGCAATCGTATTTTCCTGCAATCTCTTGAGTAATCCCCAGGCAGTTGAAAAGAGATTGTGAAATTCAAAAAGTTCTATTGATTTTATTAAAGCAGTGTGAGAAAAAGTAGTTTCAATAATAGAAAACAAAGCATCATTTTTAGTATAACCGGCATTCAATTTAGGTTAGTGATTTAAATGTCATAAATAAATTCAAGCCTCTGGGAATGCTTATAAATGTTCAAACAAAGAAACAACCAACTTCGTTTGAACAACCATGAAACTCTGTTGAATAATGGTGAGCACTCTGACGTTAAACGTTTTTCTAAAATCATCCGAAAATTCAAGGTTCCTAGTGAAGTTTATACTGGTTTGACATGAACTGCTTTATTTTTTATTGACGAATGATGGTAAGTGATTCTGATATAAATTCAACTCAAAAAGAGTTGAAGAAATATCGAAATATACCTTAGTATTGATTGAAAAGAAACGATCTCCAAATGTTATCTTCCTATGCAGATTTTTTAAAAATTTTATCATCTAGAAATGGTTGCGCAATAGATTGGTGTGTCTCATAATGTTATGTCAAGAAGATCCTAACTTGCTGCGATGACAACAAATACGGTTTAGTCCGTAGTGATAACCTCAGCCTGCTGTGATGTTGAGAAAAGGCATGCATCAAATGACTTAACATCAACCATGCAAGTTATTGCCGTTCCCACTGCTTACAACACATCACAATAAGAAATTCTCCAAAAAGTATCAAAACATGCATAGCATAATCAGAATATCTGCAAAAGTCCATGAGACTGCTGTAAATTAACAAAACGTTAATGCGGAACCTATAGACAAACTATTTTCCCATGCTTACCAAAATCCTGTTCTTCGCATTAATACCTGATCTTGCCATTCTTACTGTAGTTTCTGGTTCGTATTTATTTTTTTATCCTTTGAGGATTAAATATAGATCTTCGAACTCGTGTTCTGAACACAAGCAATGTTCAAACAATGACGATTGCCATACCTGTATTCAACTGGACCAGCACGTTGGGGTTCAGCCCATTTGATTGTGAACGAGGAGTTAGTCATATTTAAGATTGATATGTTGGGTGGATTTTCGGAAGCTGTAAATGACAATTAGTTAAGGTACCAAAAAATAATTAATTCCACCGTCAAATTATGTGGGAGCAGGCCCGCATCCAGAGAAGAGGCAACCGGACAAATAAAAAAAAGGTATAGTTAGGTACAACATCAAGTTAAAATTATTTTGCCGCCCCAACCCGAAATCGAAATTATCAGCTGGTTACGGCCTTGTATGGAAAGAGGTCAAAATTTCTCAATTGACTCTACAATAGTTTTCTGTTCAAGAAATCAGAAGTGTAACAATAGTGAATGTGGAGAAGATTTTATCAGCAATATTTTATGAGATTCTTCAGAGCCTTTGCGTTGAATTGGTAAATAATTTAAAAAATCTACTTAAATATTTACGGAAGTGCTTTTCGTTTTATTTCTTCATCAAAACTGGTACCAAAATGGCTAATGTGTTTTAGTTTCAAGAAGGATACTAAAAACTAACCAAAAAAACATAAATTACTTGCCTCATAATCAAGACGATACCAATTTTTACGCGATAACATTCTCAATTTTACAAGTCATTTCTTTTATTTCTTAGTGACCGTCAGAGCGCAACCGTATCTAATGTCCACAAGGTTAACCAACAAAAAGCAATCATTTCACCTGTGTATAGGTACGTTGGACGAGTTTCCTTGCTTCGTCCGGTAGTGTATACAGCGGTAATATTCAGTTCATATCGTGTTCCTGGCTTAAGACCAGTAACCAGAAGGTTATCGCTGCGTGATGCTAATTTAGAGCTTGATTCCATTTTGTAGTTTTCTATTACTCCAATCTGTGGATCAAGTAGTTTAAAGACATCAGTTTGCTATAATTAAAAACTTTGTTCTGAAGGTTGGACTCGTTCTCAACCTATCCAACAAAAAGCATTTACTGACATATTTAAAGAGACTTGCAATTTGGCGCTACGACTATGCAAGAATTTCCAGGGGTTACTGTGTGTTTAACCAGTATCAAGCACAAGTAACGATCCTTGAAGAAGCGCAGCGTGAAAATAGTGAAAACACCATACCTCATATTTTACTGCTCCTTTGATCATTTTCCAGCTAATAAAGATGCTACGAATGGAAACATTGTGAACTGAAATATCCTCCGGTAAGAAATAGCCTAAAATAAAAACCATGGTCTTTTGTAAAACGTCAACAGCAAATATTTGAAATCGTATCAGAGTCAACTTTATACGACAAAAATGGAAGTCTATACTACAACGGCGAGAAAATCTTTACTCGTGAACTTGGATGACAGGTATAAGAAGGTCTTGATCACTAAAGCAAAATTTTTGATTTTCATTCGTAACCAGTTGATATCATCAGTATACAACTGTGCAGTCAAGCAAAACGCTAAATAACAAGGCTTGAAGTTTGCATTGCATCGTTGTAAAAGAATGATATATATGCGCCGCTACGGAAATTTGTTTTGATTGGATGCGTACTGAATGAAAATATTTATTTGCAATATGATGAATTATTCACTTCAAAGATAAAGCAAACCTGTAAAAATCTGCTTGTGTCTTTCTGAGCTATTTCCAGCGGAATTAGAGGACAACACAGATACATTGTAGTAAGTGTCAGCAAAGACGTCTGTTACGTCGTAATGTGTAGAACCAAGCACCACGGACACTTTCCGAATTTGTGGAGAACTTAATGAAAGGTAAAACGAAGAAGCTCCTTTAACTGATTGCCACTGAAAGCGAATGTTGCGTTTCTTGGAAGACAGGGTGATATTCAATTCTGATGGTGGGGCAGGAACTGCATGGCAAAAAAGAAAAAGATTTGAAACTGTTTTCAGAAAAACGTTTGAAAAACATAAAATGTTTTATTTTTCAGAGGTAGCTTAATTACACGTGTCATTTGTCACCATGACGTCACTCTTTTCAAAACATATTTTACTTGTACCATGTCAACCACTTTACCAATTTCTTGCAAGAAATGTTGCATGCAAAACGCCCAGCGTCCGATAAACTGGGACGCCGGTGCACGGAGGGATCGCCTCTATCTTATGCCAAGGAGGAGTAACGTATACGGAAGCATCTTTTTATCTCCAGAACCATAAGCAATTTGATTTTCATTAATATCGACGACTTCGACTGTGTTTATTGCAACGCTTTTATAATGGTCATAACAAAGGTGTAACGAGGTTAGATGGCACCCGTGGCAAGAAGCAAGTTTGGTGCCCCCATGTTCGAACCTGAGGTCTTTTAAAAGCAAATGTACAGTATTGAAGAAAGTACTTGTGACACTGTTGGGACTTTTCGGCGCCCCACAGTCATTCGGCGTGCATTTCATAATCACGAACTTCCACAAGAAGCTTAACCTCAGGTAAAGGTCAGGCATGATGTAAATTTCCTCACACTGACACTATACTCAGTGTTTGAATAATGACTGGGCAATTGATTAACCGTACTCGTTCGACTAAAAACTGGAGTAGAATAGGTTCCTTACGCAGTTTCCTTGATTTGCATTGGTCTTTCTTTGGCTTGAACAGCAAAGGCTCAATTAACCTGAAAATTTTTGGTTCAAACTTCTTGGAAGTGGGCGAAAATTGCCCCTGACCGCGTGCCTGTTCATAAGTACTACCGTAAGCTTACGAGTTCGAATTATAAGGTTGCACTATAATTGTTTTATAGAATAGCTTTAGAAAGTTGAACATTTCTTATGTAGGTGTCAATCTTTCATTTCTGTTTTTACTCCAGAGAATCCAAACGAAATGTGCATGAACAGATCCTAGCTAAGAAATTTCAAAAATTTTCGTTGACGTTGGTTTCACTTCACATGTTTTTAAATGAATGGAGAGAAGTTCAGCGCAGTGTTTCGAATCATCTGCCAAACCTTGCGATTTCCACAGCTCGTTTGGAACATAAAACAAATATGTTGTTTGTTGACATGATGATCGACGTGTAGAAACCTTTCAAGCGAACGGTAAATTATGACGAAAGCTACTGCAAAAAACTAGGGGCGTTTAGGTTGCTGTCCTTATTGTCTTCAACTTCTCTGAACAATAATTTGCCCAAATATCTTTGGTGAGTGATTGCTTTTGTACGCAAACGCCATTTTAGGTCAGCAGGTTAAAACTTTTCAGCACATATTTAACTGTGTAACATCCATTGCTTATCTGCACATTTTTATGGTATGTATCTTTTACTTTTGTACTCACCAGTTATTTGACTAACACTGTTGCTTTGCGCGCTTTGTCCTGTTGGATATATTGCAACTACGAAGACCATGTAAGTGTTTCCGGGTTCAAGATCGCGTAATACTTTTGATGTTGCAGTAACTTCGAAAGGAGACGTTTGGTTATCTTCATCATTAACGTAGACTACGTAAGAAGCAGCATCCTTTGCAGCTTGCCAGTCCAACTTGAATGACGAAGCTTCCACTTCCGATGTGCCGCTGATGACAGGCGTGTCTTTGTCTGAAACAAATGTGAAACTTGCCTTTCAGATACGAATATCAAACAATCGCAAACATCCCTTGTTTACAGAGCGGGTGTTTTTGGACGGCAAATATCCCTTCACGGAGCCAGGTAAACAACTCCGATCATAGAGACTTGGTCGCTGTAATCGGTCTTAGTGTCCGGAAAGTATTCTATAAAAAGCGATCGAAAAACCTCAATTTTTGACAAAGCAGTTAGGCAACATACAACATCATGATGAAATAAGGATGTGAATAAATTGGTTACTAAGATGATAAGTTGCGACGAATAGGTTGTATGTGAAACTGACACTTTGAGCCAAAATATAAGACTAGATTTTAACGGCCTTAATTCTAAATTCTCTGATAGTAAGATTTTACTTAACGCTTGAAACATTCCTTGTGAAAATATTGTCAAACTGAAAAAAATAAGAGCAAAGTTGCGTTTTATAAATTTTGAAGTCGCACCCCGTTTTGAACATAAATATAAGATAGCGGGTGTTAATTGGTCGACTCACCAGTCGTGACATTCAAACTTCTATAGTCTCCTGCGCCTGCGCTGCTGATCACTCGAACAGACACTGAATAAAGGGAACCAGACGTCAAACCACTCAGTGTCAGCCTTGCTGTTTTTGTTGTACTGGAATAGATGGTGCTGGACAGCCCATGGGTCAAATTTTTCACTTCAATTTCATAAAACATATTGTTTGCATCTTCATTCCAAACAACTCCGAACGCTGTCAAGTTTCTGAACGTTTGCAAGAGGCCTTCAACACGAGCCGGTGCTGTGAATATAAATGGCTCGTTTTATAAAAATTCATGTCCTCATACTTACGGTTGTGTACAACTTGGCGTTTGTGAGAAAAGAAGTCGAAAGAGGGAGTGCCAACCACATTGCCGAATGTGTTTTGATACTGCCGTAGTCATACAGTTGGTGTCTCAATCACCAGATACAACCATTTAATGGAATGAATAATTCACCTTTAGCAGTCTTTGGGAAAAAAGTAAAGGAAAAAATAGGTCATCCATTCTTCCCGATAGTCCGAGGGGATTTGTGGCAGAAAAGAGACCAAAAGCATCGTCCACCCTGTCCCGGAAAAAAGCGTGATAGCCCAGTGAACAGCCTCTCCTTTTTAGGTATAGTGATTGCCGCACAACTGCACTTGCAATAAACACATATCGGACCTTTACTACACAAATGTGCCCTCATTAACACTTTCTCATGGTACACCCTGATACAGGCTCATAGCCAGAAATTTGATGGGGGGAAAAACAACAACGAAGTCTCAAAATTTACATATTTAAAGCCCTTTGCTTTTAGAGCATAATCCATAAAACGTGCATTTGCCTAGCGTTTTTTTCCGGAACAGTTGTGTTCAGATTTACGCCGGCAAATAAAAATTCTGTTTTCATTGAATTGACTAGTGCAGGGATGGGGAAACTTTTGTAAGTCGAAGGCAGCTTTTCAAATCACTGCGAATCGGTTAGGCCGCAACTTAAAACAGCAGTACACATAGACAAACTTCTCATGCATATAAAACAATTAACAACTTAAAAATGCACAAAAGCGATTTTACAGCATTTCATGACTACAGTGAGGCTGTTTGTCACAAGCAAATGATGCGATCTTTGGTTTAGTCCGGTTGCCAAACCCCAAATTTTTAAAGAACCTTGCAACACCGTCCGTACAAATTTTTTTTGTTGTTTCTATACCTCCGAGGTGTGCTCTTGAAGAATCTGAATGATGCCACTCTGTCATCGTTGGGGAGTCCCCCCAATATGCAAATTAAGGGCGCCATAACGGAAAATCCTTCTTTCGTCAATATCTCAATCACTATGCATGTTATCAAAATAATTTTGTTGTCTATCCCCATGTTTTGAGGGGTAAAGAATAAGATTAAGCAATTTCAGTAAAGATCCCACATTTAGTTTTTGCTGAATACGCATATTGATACCGTCAATACAAAAAATCTCGTTTTCGTTCATATCTCAGTACCGTATTTGTTCGGTTGTTAGTCGCCAGTGATTATAAGCCGCATGAATTGGTGTGAAAAAATTAATATAAGTCGTACCTGAACATAGATTACCTGAGATACTTTCGTGTACTAGCACGTTTCGCGTTTGATTGGCAACCCTGGTAATGATGCTTACACACCGCTACAACTGCCTTCTGTTAAACACAATTCCTCCTATGACGGATGTGCACGTGATGCTGAAGAGAATAGAATGCGAAAAGAGAGTTGGTCGAAAAAATGTAACTAAGAAAAGATGAGCGTCATCTGTACCTTTCGAAAAAATAATGAAATAAAAAATGTAAGCCGCCCTCGATTACAAGCCACACGAAATGGTAAAAAATACCTTTAAAAGCTGCGGCTTACAATCGAATAAATACGGTAACTCCAAATTGTATCATAATACTCTTGGCATCTATGCATGTTTTAAGAGTAAAGAATCAGATTAAACCATTTCAGCAAAATCAACTAAAGTATATGTTCCATTCAGAGAGCATTCTTTGTTATGCTGATGCATGTTGACATCACTGATTTGACTTTGTCCGCAAGAAGTTACTTTTAACGACATTGTCCCTGTCATCAACCTGCCGAATCTGCCAATTCTGGCAGTGTACTTCCCCGTAACGCCCACAAAACATTCATAAAAGATACGTGAGATGTATAGCATCTACATCAGGGATGTCAAACCCGCTTCAGTTCAGGGGCCATTTCAGGCAAATTTCATCACAAAGGGGCCGGACCAATGTAATCAATATATAACACCCTGGTTATAAGTAATGACAACTTCCAACTGTTTTCATGACTTTAACGCAAAAAGTTCAAGCTTATCTGGAAATGATTATTAGCACATTTAAGGAGCAACCTTTACGAAACACTCGAATGTTGTTCTTCACCACTGAAACCTGCTGTGAACACACCAAACATACAGGTATCCCATTCACCTCAGTAAAAAAGTAGGAAATGGACCAAATTTCTTGGAAACCTCTGCATTCTTTGTCAAATTTTCTCTCTTTCAATAGACATTTTGGGTAACGAGGCTGCCACGGAATAGAGAAAGAAGGCTAAACTGAGCAATTTTAAGGAAAGGCAAAAGCCCAAGACCGAGCATGGAATAGCTCTACATTTAACAATACGTCCATATTACGCCACAATACAATTTCCTTCGATTTTACTGTATTTTCACGAAAAACTACAAAGATGTCATCCTCGTTTTAACTCCAACTACAAAGATGTCATCCGCGTTTTCACTCCATACATGTTTGAAACAGGAAGTTGCTTGAGTCGGTGGGTTTAGTTAACATTCCTGTGTGTTTTTGAACACTAGAACTATACGGCGATGTCAATTTCAACATTTTTAAAATTTTGATGCACTATATTCTGCAGTTACTGCATTTTACCGATTCTCAAATTTTACCCCGTGGAATACATTTTTGTGCAGTTTATTTTTCGGTCAATAATTGGAAAGAAGCTTTACGTAGCAAATTTTAGACAGAGCTTTACCTAGAACTCCGAAGGTTTCGAAATCGACATCGCTGGAACCCAATGTATACTTTTTCCCGGATTTCTAGTGTTAAACTTTATCAACAGTAGTTGAATTTTGGCATGTTCATACCTGTTTGAAAGCTCAAACTGGTGTGAACATGCAAAAGGAAATATGCAGAAAACGGGAAATTTTCAAGTGAGAAAAATAATAAAATATATGCAACTGCGTTAAGGTTTCAAGTAATTGAAATCTAGTCACTAGTTATCGAAGTATAACTGGATAAACTTCTCAAGCAAACAAAGAGGTTTTTACTTTGCAAAATCAACCCGCGGGCCGGACTCAACCTCGCAACGGGCCGGTTGTGGCCCGCGGGCCGTATGTTTCACACCCCTGAACTACATATTGCTGTTGAACAGGGTGCATCCGTAGAAAAACCACACCTTACAATTTCCAGCATGTCCAGTGGAGAAACATTAACATTTGGTAGCAATGTAACATGGGACGAAGCATCTACTACAGCGTTCGTCTCGTTCTTATCCGAACTCGACGGGATTCAGTGCCGGAGGTTCTGAGTTGAGAGTTGATTTCCAAATGCCAGTCTGAATGTGCGCCCGCTTTGCGGTCTTTTCGAATGCCTCTTCAGAAGGTGACAGTGACTTAACCTCTGGAGTCTTCGTCATTTTTCCCCCACCCTTCTCAACCAGACTTCAACACGGACATCGGACATATTCAATGTCACCAAGCTTTTGATAAAGCTAATGATTCCCAACTTTGCACTAGCTGGGTCAGTCCTTGGCAAGAATCACGGCCTTGCCACGTTTGTTCATGAGCGGTTGGAATGGTCACTGGTCGATCAGACTACAGAGAAAACAGAGACTGAGTGGTCGTGCGCAGACGTCGCATGATATATAAGATCATTAACGTATACAAACCTCCACCGTCGTGACTCTCACCAACAGCCATCCCGACATTTCCAGTCTGTATGCTGACGACTTCGACCGCCGAAATGTCAAGTGGGGTTACAGCACAGCATCTCCTGACGGTGAGAGCCCGGCTTCCTGGGCAACAGCCAATAACCTTCCGCTGCAAGACTCAAAGGGTGTAGCCCGTTTCTCCTCTCATCGATGGAACGTCGGCACAAACCCGGACTTGGCCTTCGCGAGTGTCGGCCATGACAACTGAATGCCAGACATACGTGTTCTAGGAAAGTTCCCGCTGTCACGACACCGACCCTTCCTCATAATGCCACCGAAGCTCAAAATTCCTGCCTACAGCGATCCAGTGAAACGGAACTTTCGCAAGAATGATTAGAAGCGTTTTGGCTTTCTTACAAGAAAATATGTTGAGTGATTACCACCTCCGGACACAACAAACATCGGAAAGGCATACCAGGAACTATGTGAGAGCCTTTTATATGCGGCTGAACAATGTATTACCCTTAACCGTGGCAGGATTTATGTGCCATGTTACGATAAAGAGTGTGAGACCCTTTCATCGCTCCTTCTTGGGGACTGACTCTGACAGAGCCGCCTAGTTTCTACTTTCACAGATCGACGATAAGAAGCAGGAGCGATGGCAAGGAGCTGTCAATTCCATCGACTTCTCGCACTCCAGCCGCAAGGCGTGGAGCACCATCAACAAACTTTGAAAACGACCTCTGCATTGTAATATTCAAATGGGCGCAATCGCCTGACGAGTGTCCTGGCTTACCACCCTTTTCATCACGTTCCTCGTGAATCCAGTGACGAAATCTTCCTCAGTTGCTTGATTCAGCCAAAGGATAACACAGCCACGCAGTATTTATACCTCTGATTTTTCAACCAAACGCCGGGACACTGTCACCTGAAGCTTCGTCTTCAACGTGGATTTCGCAGTTACGATTCCCATTTTGCCTTCATTGTCAAACAAGGAGGTGGGCACAGGTGGATGTTCATGATTAAGAACAGTTTTTTATAATAATGTCTCTGGATTGATGCAACCCTATAGCCCCCGCGAGTAGATGAAATTCGTGTCATGCACATTATTGTTCCCAAACTTTGCTACCTTTCTATTCACTGCCATGGTCAATACCAACTTGGATAAAAGAGCAAATCCGTCAGGCAAGCTCTTTTCAAATGACACAAGTTGTCCATTTCCATTATCCACTGCGTCACGTGCGTTCACCATTTCAGGTGAAATCAGACCAGTAACAACACTGACTAAATCAACGGGATAACTATATGGATCCAGGGGAGCGATGCAAGTCAGATGTCTTCGTATCTTATTCCTGTCTTTTGCGTCCGAAGTGAGGCGTGATGGCTTGTTTTTTATGACTCGTCACCTCCCTCTCTCCACTGTGATCCGACATGTTTGCGATATCTTGAACGATCCTGCTGCAGATGTCCACACCGCATGCCCATCGTTTCATGGTTTCGGGCTTCAGATTTATGCTTACCATTTCGTTTGGGCCAATTCCGTAACGCATGAAGATTGTATCTATCCAGATGTCAGACACCAAGAAAAACCAAGCTATCAACATGACAACCGAGATCCACCAGCATCAACCTTTCGGCTGTTATACACTTGAGGACGGGATTTTTTCAACGTATTTTTATATTACTCTATATAGTAGGCCTATAAATTTTTCTCTGCTGAAAATTTTTTGCGGTGGTATAAATGTCTTATTAGCCTACAAGCTATGATAGGAGGTGGATCGGGAGGGGACTAAAATGGATTACTTCCCTGATAAATGTTCATTATACTCTAAAAATGAGAATTACCTCTATTTGCGGCAAAAGTCTATTCAAGCAAGCTTATCTGTATGCAGAAGCTTATGCGTCTTTCTAACAATTACTTCTAAAGCACATTCGATCAACTCAATCTCACACCCAATGATAAGAATGCTTTTGTTTCCTGACAACAGCTTTATTGCATCAGCCTTTTTCTCAGTTATCTACGGCTTTGGGGATTCCCCTTTGCGAAGTCATTTGAAGAGTCGTTTTGCCAGGCCGCCGTTGCTGATCCAATCAAAAACGGCGGTCCTTCGATATTTTTGCAGAAAATATTGCTGAATCAATACTTCAATAGTTTAATCTGATTATTTACTCATTAAACACGAATAGACGCTACGATTTTTATGATACAATGTGCAGTATCTGAGATATGGACGAAAACGTGGTTTTCAGTAATAACGGTCTCAATATGCGTATTCTGCAAAAAATAAAGGCGTAATCTTGACTGAAATGGCTTAATCTCATTCCTTACCCCTCAAAACATGGGGATAGACACCAAAATTATTTTGACATCCTGCATAATGACTGAGATATTGACGAAGAAGGATTTTCCGTAATGGCGGCCTTAATTTGCATATTGGGCGGATTGCCCAAGGATGACAGAGTGGCATCATTCAGATTCTTAAAGAGCACACCTCGGAGGTATAGAAACAGCAAAAAACTTTGTACGGACGGTATTGCACGCTTATCGGTCCCTGCCACCGGACTAGTTCCAACATCATCGATTTTAAGATTAGTTGGTCTTCCAAGTGAACATCTGTTATCTAAGATCTCAAGCGATTCTTGATTTGTGTCATGTATGAGAATGTTGATTCACAGCGGTAGGTTGTACCAAAGCATGATAACATTTGTCGAGCGTGCTGACGCAGGCGTGGATATTCTACAGCATTTTTCCATACTTCAATCAGATCCTTCTTGGCGTTGAATAAAGATTTCAGAATGCTATCTTGTGATAGCTCTATTAACTCCATTTGGAAACGATCAGGCACTTGGTTGACATCCACTAGGTGTGGTTGATATGCCAGTTGCAAGTTGAGATTGTGCTTTTCAAAATCTTTGAATCTGTCATTGTATTCTTCAATCAGCGAGTCTAGGATCAGTGTTTATTCCTTCACGTTGCACCATCTGCCTGCTATTTTTGCCAGTTGAGGAACGTACTCAGCTGAAATATGCGGTCGGATGAGGACAGATTTTAATAAAGTCAGTTTCTTTCGAAATGCCTGGATTTTTTGCCACATGTCATATATAGATTTCGTTTCACCCTGCAGAGAAACATTGAGCTGATTTTGCTTCGACATTACATCGCACAAAAAAGTAGCATTTCTGCAAAAATTTTGTTCTGACAATTTGCAAGATATATTCCTATCTTCGAAAAAATTGACAATTAGTTTTTGCAAAGACAAAACTTTTTCAAGCACTTGTCCCTGTGACAACCAGCGCACTTTTGAATGGTACGGTAGATCTACGCTGAATGCCTCGTCATCACATTGAGGGATTTGACGAAATTGCTGATGCCTCATTGCATTCGCTCGGATGTAATTCACGATACCTATCACTCCATTCAAGGTATCACTCAGCAAAGCAGATTTAGCACACAAGTTTTGCTGATGCAAAATACAATGAAATTAAGGACATCAACGTGTCTGGATTTAGCAGTTCTCTTCGTAACAATGCCACAAATCCTTCATGCTTTCCTATCATAGAAGGTGAACCACCTGTGCACACGCTTACCAAATTACTTAATTTAGGTTTACTTGACATAATTTTTCTTTAAACAAATTTAAAACATCGATTCCTCGTGTTCTCTCTGTAAGGGTACCCAAACGCAGCAGCTCCTCATAGCACTGAAAATCCGAAGTTTTAAGACGAATGAAAAATAGCACTTGTGCTGAATCATTCATATCAGTCGACTCGTCCAAAGCAATCGAATAGTACACATCTTCGTTTTGGCATAATGTGTAAAGTTGCTCAAATACACTGAGCGCTAACTCATGTTGCCGATCAGTTATGGTTAGGGCAACCAATTTTTTGACCTAAAAACTTAAAATTTTGACTTTATAAGTTACAAATTTTGACTTTATTTTGACCTATAATTTTTTTGCGTTTGCAACTGCAAAATAATTCAGCCTTAAGTGTTGAGATTAATCCAGAAGTGTATTCATGCACTCTAAGCTTCGAAACTAAAAAATATTTGGTTGTTTAACTTCGGGGATGATATATTGATAAGTACATCAATAACTACAGTAGAGTCAAACCTGAGAACATCGTAAAGGTGAAATACTATACGCATAATGGATTGAGCATTTACCAAAACAAGTACCGTAAGACCACATTTCTCACCTACCATGCTTATCCCACATAACATTTAATTGTCCAGTAGTGGGCAAAACAATTGTGTCAGAAATCGCAATAAAATCACTATTATTACAGAATTGCAAATAAACTTGCAAAAGCATATCAATATCTATTGTTGTAGTTTCAATAAATATCGATATTTAAGAGAAAAAACTGTGCTGCAAAAAAGTTTGACCTAACGATAAATTTTGACCTAATGATAAATTTTGACTTTTTTTGACCTAATAACTTGGGATTCGTTCATGGTATGAGCGTGAAATTTGGTTTGTGGACGTTTCATAAACTCTAGAAACGCCAGAAAAATTTTGACTTTATTGGCTTTTGGTTGCCCTAATCATGGTCCATCTGGAGAGCAGCAATTTTTTGTGCTTGCAAACTTTGTCGGGATCTAAACACGATACCGGTTCAATTGTGCAATCTTTTACGAGTTCAGCACCACTATATGACTTGCCTTTCTTTCCGAGAATGTATGCTATTCTGTACGTTGCTTCAGTAATGTTTGTCCCTTGCCTCGATACTGACTGAAACACTTGCCGCTGTTGCTGATTTTGAAGCTTC
>JGI24021J15306_10003019_pt1 | contig 18717 bp, 9 predicted proteins | sample Ectturendosymbi1_FD_15306 | JGI IMG/M metagenome (IMG submission 15306)
TCTGGTGAATGGTCTTCCATAAACTGAATAATGTGTGTTTGTAATTTGAAATAAATAGCTTTTTAATCAAAGTCACAATTGAAATTTTCATGGGTACACATTTTTTTGGGTCACCCTGGTAAGATGCATTGTTCCCACAAGCTTGCTACAGTGCTGCTGGTCATTGCAGAAATGTTTTTGAATGTCGCAGGAGGTAGGGTGGGAAACATTACGCTTCTTTACTCTGTGCTTGTTTACATTTGTAGTACATTGCCTTTCAGGTGGCTAGCAAAATTACAGAAAATTTCCAAGTACCCAGCTTGATTTTTTTCACTGAGACCAAGGTTTTTTGAAGGTGTTTTAGGGACCCGATTCGGGTCCCTAGAATTGAAAATCGTGTCCCTAGAATCAGAGAAAGTGATCAGGTTCCTAGAATCAGAGAAATCAGATCCCTACAGGTCCATCCATACCAGGTACCTAACATTTTCCTTTAAAAAAAAAACTGACTGAGACTTGGCCATTTGTCTGAAATAGCTTAACTTTCTGTAATTTTTAGGCATTTTTTTATGATTGAAACAGGCATTATAACTGAATTGGTGTAATCGGTCATTTCAAGAAAAATTCAGTCAATGACTAAAAAACAGTGGCCATTGCAATTTTTTCAATCACATACCTGAAAGTGTTAAACGAATGTATAGTTGCATAATGTAAGTAATCTTTCTCAATCATTAATCATGGCTAGTTTGAAGGAAAATGTAAATGCGTTTTTTTGCAGGGCAAAGATGACTGGATATCCATACTGGCCTGGAAAGGTATGATGAGGTGCTCATTGTATCAATCTTTGAAAGTTAGTTTAATTGTAAACAGTTTTTTATGCAACAAGTTGTTCAGGTTTCATTTCCATGCCTGCCCATGTCACATCTACTGGTGTAAAGAGGATGGATTTCCTTAGCAGATAGTCTTTTTTAATGTAACTGACTTCATCTGACCAAATGTAACATACAAATATATATGAATTTGAAGTAGTTTATGTAATGTGCATTAATGGATTAGTAAGTGATGGAAAATTATGTCTGGGTTTTGTAATGTGTGTCATTTGTATTACAATACAATTGTAACATTTGATTTGTTAAAAGACTGGGATGTACTGCAATTCTGTTTTGAACGTATTTAGGATTCGTATCATGTTATGAATTAGTTCTGACAGGTGTTAAAAATTGTTCTTACATTGTTCTTACTTTTCAAGATTTTTCTTAACACGTTTGCTGCTGGTGTACGAGATACTCATACTTGAAAAGCCTACATTGAACACATGGTTTTGTGCTATTTTCCTGTCACTTTGCAACTCCATAACTTGCCAGGTGATTGTGCTAGAAAGCTGTTCAAATGCTCAAATGATGTGGCAAGTCTTCTAGATTGCAATGAAAAAATTGCAAAGTTTTGGATTTCAGTTTTTTGTGGGTAATGTCGTGAGTGGGGTGGTTTTTGACCATTTTAACTCAGGTTACCTGGCCGTGGGCCCCAACCACTAGATGGAATTTTTTGACTAAGTTTTTATTGGAAACTTGGCTATAATCTGAGTCTTTTGAGCCTTTGATCGCCATTCTAGCATTTCTGGTTCAAAAGTTATGGCCTAAAAACAATAAAAAATTGATAAGATAATAATATATTCATGATGGGAATTACTCAATTATTTTGTTGTTTTCAGGTCATAACCAAAATGGCCAAAAACCTACCCCTTTTATGACTTCACCCGCAAAAAACTGATATCCAGAACTTTCCAATTTTTTCAATGTAATCTAGAAGACTTGCCACATCTTGAGTGTTTGAGCAGCTCTCTAGCATAATCAGCTGGCAAGTTCTAGGGTTGCAAAGTGATGGTAATTAAGTGGCTCACATGGGTCTTAAAGGTAAAACCAACGTGGCAGTGAAGGTGTTAATACCAGATGACTTTTTGAGAATAGTCACATACCCATGGAAAATACTTGTTAAAATGCACTTTCTTCACCATGCTAATGGTTTAAATTTTTTGTTTTTGGTAACAGCACTATTTATCAAACAATCAAGTGGCACCTGTTGTTGACAGCACTGCTTTTCAGGTTGCTGAACCTAATAAGGGCATAAAAAGACCAAGCAAGAAAATTGAAATGTTTTTTATACGTTTTTATGGAACTGGTGATTAGTAAGTATTATTTATGTCAGTGGATAATGTTTGTTTAAGCTTTAAGATAAGTAAACATGGTGGTCCAAAAATAAGACTATTTTTGATAACTTGCATTTTCTATTGAAAGCAATACATTGCAATTTCTTTTCATAGGCGTGCCTATCAGACATGTAAGCTTTGTGTGATGTAAGTTTTTTCCTTGTACACCACCATCTTGCCAGGATGGCTCAATATTTTATAATGTACTCAATCCAAACTCCTTGGTGCTGGATGACTTGGCTATTCGCACATTGAAGTTTGAAATGACTAGGGCAACCAAAACTCAATAAAGTCAAAATTTTTCTGCTGTTTCTAAAGTTTATGAAACATCCACAAACCAAATTTCCCAAGTTATTAGGTCAAAAAAAAGTCAAAATTTATCATTAGGTCAAAATTTATTGTTAGGTCAAAATTTTCTTGCAGCACAGTTTTTTCTCTTTATTGATATGTTATTGAAACTACAACAACAGATAGTGGTATGCTTTTGCAAGTTTAGTTGTAATTCTGTAATAATAATGGGTTTGTTGGGATTTCTGACGTAATAATGTTGTTTTGCCCACTACTGGACGATTGAATATTGTGCAGGATAGGCGAGAAATTTGGTCTTACAATACTTGTAAACGCTCAATCCATTATGCGTATAGTGTTTCAGCTTTATGATATTCTCAGGTTTGATTCTGCTGTAGTTATTAATGTTCTATCAATATATCATCCCCAAAGTTAAACAACCAAATTTTTTAAAACTTTGAAGCAGAGTGCGTAAATATGCTTCTCAAAACCTATAGCTGAATTATTTTGCAGTTGCAAACGCAGAAAATTTATAGGTCAAAATAAACTCAAAATTTGCAAATTATACAGTCAAAATTTTTAGTTTTTAGGTCAAAAAATTGGTTGCCCTGGTAGTGACCCTTTCCAACATCACATGAGAAATTATTCTGATCTCTGTTTGAATGTTGATCTTGAGTGCATCACTAATTTCAAAATGAATGTGATCAAAAAAAAACAAAATGAATGTGATCAGAAACAAATGTGGTCTCAAGTGAATTTGATTGCAAATGAATGTGGTCTCAAATGAATGTGGTCTCAAATGAATGTGGTCTCAAATGAATGTGGTCTCAAATGAATGTGGTCTCATATGACTGCGGTGTCAAATTAATGTGGTCTCAAATGAATGTGGCCTCAAATGAATGTGGTCCCAATTGTCTGCACACCTTCGTGAAACATTAAATATTTTTTAAAGGGTCCATGACACTGAAAGGGTTAGAACCACTGGCATTGACCCTGTCTTTTAGGTATCCTCACAGAAAAAATCCAAGGGGGATAGGTCTGGAAAATGTGGAAGCCAATGGTGGTCCATATGACAGCAGATGAGCCTGTCTACAGGGAAATAATGGTGGAGGTATTTGAGTGAAGCATTGGAGCAATGCAGTGTTGCTCATCCTACTGATAAATCGCGGTATCCATATCCACTCCTCACCTCCGCCTCAGTGCTGAGGTTAATATTCTTGTTAGTTCAGACATTGCTCTGTGTTCACAGTTACTGGAGGATGTCCATCAGCAACATCAGACTGGTATGCCCCAATTATGCCAGTACGACCCATAGCACACCAAACAGTCACTTTCTCTACACTAAGTGGGCAATATTGATGCTCATGAAGCTGATCTTCAGCACAAAAGCTCATGTACTGTTTGTTTATGTGACCACCGCACAAAGATGGAAATTTGCCACATCACTAAATAACTAAGTACAAGAAATCAAGATGGTGTTCCATTCACTGACTGATCGTTTGCCCAAAGGCACATCTCTCGGTCTTAGTTGCATCAGTCTGGAGTTGTAAAATCTCTATCTTATATGGCAGGGGTGGTGAAACCTGCCCTATATCTGATCCGCATATCGTAAAACCCAAGTTATAAAGAGCCACAACGTAAAAATCTAAAAACATGACTTTATTTGCAACATACACATCTGTGACATCATAATTCTTTTAGGAACAACTTGCAAATGCTGTACAGCACACTAGCTACCACAGTAGTATTTCACAATATTTCTGCTATTTACAATACAAATAATAAATAAAGAACAGAATTTTTCAGAAAGCTCAAAGAGCTGCATGCAAAGGTTCCAAGAGCCGCATGAGCTGCAGTTTGGCCACCCCTGTTATATGAAAACAGTTGACGATCCTGGTGCATTATGCACGTAACTGAACTATTGGAAAGTTTCTGTCTCCTGGGACAAACATCTTGGGGATTTCTTTGGAGACTGCTCCAAACATTATTTCACAGTCACAATTTGATTTTCAGTCCTGACTGACCTAGTTGGCATTGCACCCTTTAATGTTATTCTGGAAACATCCTGCATCCCAGAATTTGTCCAGGAGGTGCTTTATTGTGAATCTGTTTGGAGTGTTTCTGCCTGGAAAGACCCTTCGAAATTGTTGAGTTCGGACAACTCACTTCATCAGGCCTCTGCAGTTTAGATCCTCTCCTGCATGGAATACCTTACTGCTTGATCCACAGAAGATGGGAAATAAAACTTTGGAGCTCTAACTATGATCTACCTGGAAAAGAGAACCTGGGTTATCTTGATATTAAATGATAGTGATAATGACATGGATACATCTTTTTGCACCACCCTGTATCTTAAATTTGATACACGTCTGAGTCTTCTGGATGTTGAATCCATTACTTGCAGTGAGCATTAATCATCATTAGTTTTCATTGTAAATCATGCCAACTGTTGAGTCGTCAGTAGTTGTGAACCATGCTGACTCAAACTCATGAGTAGGACTTTAATTGCCTGCCATCTTGGATCATTCCATTATACTGCAATTCAGCAAATATTTTGCAATTTTCAAACCATGGTCTTGGATTTTTACAAGTTGTGGATATGTTTTTCTACACAAAATTCTATGCTCACACAGCAAAAAAAATTTGAAATCAGGAGTGTGGTTCAAGAGTTATGTGGGGATATTTTTGGAAATCACTAGGTGGCAGCATTGAGACCAAACTAGAAAATGCTGTTTCTTGTGATCCACTAATGGTAGAGAGATGATCAAACAGTCAACTCCAAAATTTTGAAGGTCACAAAACAGTTTTAATTTATCACCAGAAAAAAAGAAATATAGCTACTTTTAAAAAATTAAGGTCGTCTGAACTTGTCTTAAAACCAGATTAAATTATAAATAATAAAAGAAGAATAAAATTGCTGAATTTGAGGTTTGTCTTCATTTCCATTTAATTTCAAAGGTTATCGTATAGCCGTATGTTATATGACCACTAATTAGCATGCTCATAAGTTAAGCATGCATTCATGTTGCTGAAGCAAAGTAAGGATAATTGTAAAAACAAAAAAAATGTGATTCTCAGAGCTTCTTACACATACTACACATGCGTCAGATTTTATCTAGTTTTTACAATCAATAGGTACTGACATGCTTTGAGCATTTTACTTGGCAATCATGCCAATTTGGTGACTTATGCTTGATTTCCCATTTCTGCTTGAAAACATAGTCTTAAATTGTTTAAATGCCAGGCTTGGTAGCGTTTCACTTTTGATCTCTTGATGGTGCTGAATCTATTCTTCACTGTAAATATCAGCTTTAGCCTATCCTTGCTTGCATGTGTCATGGGCAGTAACATTGCACATGGTATAAAAAGCATACTGAGACTAAATTTTACCAAGTTTGGAAAACCTGCGGCGAAGTTTCTTCACGATATGAAAGTTCAGTCAAACAGTTACACGAACACTCTTGAATGTCACTGTAAGATTATAATTGTAAGTATCTTGCCCCCAAGGAGCAGTAACCGGCGCTGTACTCTCAAAGCCATAGCATTATTCGAGTAGAGTCAAACTTAAGTTACCTGTTATCACATAACAGGTGTTAACTCACACTATAGACGTTGCAAGTACTTCAATTCCTGTTATTTGCTACCTTCCGTATTCCTAAGTGCTTTGCAATATTTTACGTGCTTATTAATAAGCTATTCCAACAGCTACATCGGGCTTGAAAAAGCAAAATCACGAACCATAGTGAGCTGCAGCTGTTGGTATATTTTAAGTGCGTGGACCAAAGCTGACTTGATGTTGGAATACGAGAAGAATAAAGATAAGTATGCGATAGGAAACAAAAAGAACTTCTTAGAAGCTGTGCGGCAGATCAATCATGCACTGGAAAGAAGAAATAAAGGTAGGCACATGGTAATGTGGAAGTAGTTGGATGTAAGGTTTTAAATAATCTGCGAAAGTGTTAGTCTTATGTTTTTGCGCATAATTCCTCATATTTTTCTTTCTGGGTGGCGATGCCGAAAGCGTTTTATCGCAGTTTGTTCGTGTGTCGTGAATGATGCATGATGTAAGTTTGAAACAATAACGCTTTCCGCATGCAACCTTAGGTTTTCCCGACACTAGTGATGAGGACGAAGCTGATTCAGAGTCTGATGGAAGTGACGATGATGATCAACCTCTGGCTAAAAAAGCTAAAAGCGGCAATTCTTCGGTAATTTCAAAATTCTGCGTTTCTGAACGATCCTTTTTATGAGTTAATTTTATTATTTTGGCGCTATCTCTCATATCAGCACTTAAATGTAGGTTGTAAGATTGCTAATATCATCCTGTCCGTTAGTCGACTCTCGTTTCTGTACATACAAACGCGGTTTAGCCCGCATTTTTTTCACCGCATTGCGGTTGTTATGTGAGAGACTTCATGCAATAAATTGAAGCCCTGCATTGAGGAAACCTAAGATCACTTTTTTGTTTGTAAATAACGTAAAGTGGAGGAACCCTTGAATTTTTCGTTGAATCTATTGAGCTAGGCCAGTGATTCTCAAACTTTTCTGCACGTTGAACCCCAATTAAAGTATACAATTTTCTGTAGACCCCGTGGCCTAGCCCAACAGTTACTAATACAAGGAAAGTATGTGTCAATTTAAATTTGAGCACTTTTTACTTGAAATACATGATAAAATAATACACAATCCGTAACAAACAGAACAGTTTTCACAATGTCACCACAATGGATGATTTAATAAAACAGCTATTCGAATCGAATATACTTTTAAACTACTGCAGCTGAGATTTGATCAGCCCTCTTAATTTTGTTTGATTGTTGAAAACCGCCGTTTTTGCATTCCTTGCCCGATTAACAGTGATTTTGAATTGGAGGTTTCATTACTCCAGTAGACCCCAGCAGTTATTCAACTTACAATGTATTAAACACTTCTGTAGATAAATTCTTCAAATCTGACCCATTTGTGTTAGTAAAACACTTAAAAACTAAAATTCTCCTGATCTTGTGCTCCAAATATACAAACAAAAGATAAAATCCATGAACTACATTAAGTCAGTGATCATAATCACATGCTAAAAACCATCATCAAGTCCACATATGTGAACAAAAGGGTAGAAACACTTCACAGCAAACATTGAGTAATATGACAGGTCCAACTGAAACACTTTTGCACGAAATCTATTGACTGCAAGGGCTAAACCATTACTACACACTTCACAACAATACAAGAGAAGATTAAAGTACCACGGTGTTACTACAACACTAACAGTGACATGAAATCGGCCCAAAAAATGTAAAAAGACAAAATATTTGCAGTGACAACCCGAAAAAATGGCCCAAGTGTTTGTTCATAGCCACCGCACTTCAGAAATGGCCAAATTTTTTAAACATGGCCTAATCTGACAGCCCTGCTAAAGAATGATGAAATGCGGAATCCAGTCGTATGTATACTTCGCTCAGACTAACCTAGAATTGTCCAGAAAAGTAATTATCACGTCGTAGAAAACAATGCCAATATCTGTAGTTTATTCGAGCAAGAACTACTACAGGCTCGCAAATAAGACGATAGATGGCAGTTAATGTTTACGTGAATAATTGATATCGTTCGTAACACATAGATATGAACCAAACTCGCGTTTTTGTCCATAATCCATTGCAAAGGAAAACAAAAAAGAGCTGCAGGAGGGCAATACATAGATCATTTTGCTGTCATTAAGACGGGCGCTACTCGAACCACTGCCACAGACCTTTGTCACAACCACTCCGCCATTGCGAGCAAAAACTTAATGTGTAGTGGGCTGCAAATAGCAGTAAAATCGTTTATGCAATGGCATGTTGACGAGGTGCTAGTTAAATTGTGGCCATAGGCGTGCGTGAAGACATTTAATGCGGTTTAGAAACTGTTTGCTTTTATATAATTCTGTTTTTGACGCTAGTCATTGTTTTTTTCTAAAAAGAATATGCTCAAGATTTGAGGTTTGCCGAAATTACGTAATTTTCCCGAAGAAAACGGAAGATTTTGCGCTGCAAAAATGCTGTTGTCGTTGCTGAAAGTGTTTCTTTTCCCTGAAACTAAAAGACCGCTTTCCTGATTCGCTTGTTTTTCTTATTTTCCACACCACTAGAGGGTGGCCGACTGCCTGTCACATAAATCTGCAATTTTATGTCATTATGTTGGTTCAGCGAATGTTTTAGATTTGAACAAATGACCGCACAAAATTAGCAGCGCGGAACCCAGGCCAGGTATGCCTGTCTGGCATACTTTAATTCGGCCGGATTACTATTGAATCAGATGTGACACTGCTCACTGTGTACCTGGTGCCTTATGCGAAGATGTCTGGTGTTTTTACGTTGACTCAAGTTTTCAACTATTTTTAAGTTTCTCCGACTTCATAAACTAACATTTCAAATTATATTGTGAATGATTCCAGGGCAAAAAATTTTAGGAAAACTCTCGTTTTTGTTCCGCTCTTAAGACAGAAGCGTGTCAGCAAAAGAATAATTTTCAACCACAGTTTTTGAAAGTTTCCAAAGTGGACTACGAAGTCACGTCAGGTTTGTTTGTATCATGGCTGTTCCTCAAGTATGGCCTAAAATTGTTGAAACGCGAAGATTTTCTGTTTTGGTCTCCTGCAAAAGACCAAACATTTTAAGGCCGTAACTGATTCGTGTTGGCTCAATTTGTCACATACTTTGCATGTGATCACGAATTTGTTCGAAGTTGGGTGTATCAAGTACTAAACTGATTCGACGATGGATGGCATGCATTCACAATATCATATAAAAACTTAGAATTTCACTTTGCATTAGCGTAGCAAAGCTTCAGGAAAGCATGCCATTTACGTATTTTTTTATTTGTTCCAAACAAGGGCCAGGAGACCGAACATTATTTTCTCTGAAGTTCTATAAAAAAGAGTCGTCGTGTGTCTGCGACTACATCCACTGCGTCGTTCTATTATTTTGTGGCTCTTTTTGACCGCATTTCTATGTTTTAAGTACCAGTGTTTTGCAGTCCTTGTAGAATGCCTACATCGTGTGCTTGTGAATTGAAGAATTTCGAATGCTGTTTGTTTGAACCACCTGTGTGTGCAAAATTTTTGTTCTGATTTCGTTCTATTCGTTGCAGACACCTGTGACTGCCCCACCGAAAAAGAGGAAGAAACCTGTAAAAAAATCTTTGCCGACTGCAGAAGTGGTAATGTATCATCTCAAGCTTTTCTGAAACAGTTCCCAGTTGTTGCTTTATAATATTATAGCAAAGAATGGTTATTTTCTGTCATTTTTTGAACAGCTTTTGAGTTTGCGCTTGGCCAGAAAGGTTGTTTGAGCGCTTTTACGCAAAATTTAGTGCTTCGTTTCTTCAAAGACTGCAAATGTAACACTTCGTGTCTGTTTCAGAGACTGTGACTCTAACGCCTTTGCTTTTTTGTCCAGTATTTTGTAAAAGTCCGTGTAACTATATGCTTATTTTAAAAACCTATACAACGGTTTTTAAATCCAGCTTTTTCTGAAAACGTTTGGTTGTTCTTGAACATCAGTATTTTCGCAGTTTTTTAAGTCCATAAAACCAGTATTTTGTGTAAGTCCATAAAACGTTTTTGAATTACTTTTTGTAAAGGTTCATAAAACTGTGAAAGTGGGTTATTTCAATAGTCCATGAAACCATGTATGTGTTTTGTTGTTTGTATGTGTTTTGTTGTTTGCCAAACTAGTGCTTTTTGGAGTAGGTCCATAAAATCAGCATTTTTGCAAAATTCACGTGAACTGTTTGGTGCTTCCGCTTACGGTGTATTTATTGGTGGACATTTTGCTCAAATCTATACTTAATGCGCTGATCAGCTTGAGCAGAAGCAGACGTGAACAAAGCTGGCTATCATCTGGCCATTGGTTATTGACTTTAGCGTCAGCCATTAAACTTCTGTTCTCAAAGTACGCGTTGGTCACACCAAAGTAATTTTTTTGTAGCTACGGTCTTTGGCTAGCAGGATTTGTACTACGTGCTTTGATATACGAACTTCTGTTTAAAACTGACGCAGGCATCATCCTCGTCAGAACCAAAAACTCCTGCTCAAGAATCGAGGCTTTCTCCTGATTCCACCGCTGATGCCGACAGCACCACCAATCTGGTACCGAAAGATGTCATTCCCACAGAAAAGAAGTAAGTTTTTTTGCTAATTTTGGTCTAACTGGGTTATTACCTGGGTTGATGTAACTAACCAACCCCAAAAAAACACTCGTTTTTTTAAACCCACTAAAAATCCACTCTTTAGTTCGCTTTGAAAAATCTACTATGGAGTAAAAAGTTAAATAAGCAGCACGGTTGTACAGGTATCTATAATCTTTTTTTTAATCAAACAAAACGGTCAGAAATGAAATTTGAAGGACTTGAGAAAAAGAAAAGTATAATTCGAACAGTTTGAGTAAATTCTACTGGTTATCTTCTTCAGCTCTGTAAAATCAGTATATTTTTACCATTTTTTCTGCTTTCTTTGCATCCAAACTCTTTCTGATGTTGGACCATACAAACCATATGTTGAAAAAATAGGGTGCGCGACGTTTCGATCTGGGGACATTTCGGTCAGACTATGAAATCTTGCAGAAATCCAACATATTCACATTTTAATGCAAACATACTTAAATCAACGAGAAGTTTTATTTAAAAAAGCTACAAACGTGATCCACGATCCAACAGTTAATCAGCATCAACATATTATTTTCATTATCATCAGCAAAAAATTAAATCATTATCGACATTTGCAATTAAACACAAATTCTTTAAACTCATCATTACAATTCAGATTTGAACGCAATCATGACTCCTCAAAGGGAGTTGGTATAACACCAGCTAGAGCGACATTTCGCCTGCCTATATAATCATTTAAATGAACGAATGTAATAAGTTGTTTATGTACAGAAATGTCGTGATCGAAATGCCCCGTTACCGAAACGGTCCAGACCGAAAAGTCCTGTTCCGGAAATAATATATTCCGTAGATGCTGAACTAGCAGGGCATGCACATAAGCTTGACGTGAAACTGCAGAGGTTGTGTGGGAGTGGGTTTTCTGTACGCGTGCTTGCCAAGCTTTACCACTTTGGAGTGAACTGACCAACAACACTTTGCGAAAACAAAGATGGGGTACATTTCTTTATCCTTAAATTTGAATGCCATATTAGGTATAATAAGTTATTATTGTGTAATTTTGAATATGGTGATATTGCATGATGCAATAAAAAAGTTTAAAATGGGGTCTTTGTGTTTTTCTTAAAAAAAGAACAAAAACCTGTTTCTTTTTAAAAAAACTCACAAAACGGGTTTTTTGAAAAACAAAAACAAAAAACAGGTGGGTTGTTCTTTTTTTGAAATAACGGATCTTTCTCAACACTGGTTATTACACATCTGATACTAAGTATGAATCAAATTTCGTCGAACAGCTGGTAGTGACGCAAGTGCGTGTCTGGCTGCAGTACACTTTCCTAACCCTCTGCAAGAGGTATCGCACGCCGTAATCACACACAGCGTTTCGAAAACATTAGGTTGCCGTCTACGGCGTGAGCCTAAGTCAGAAAACAGAAGTCTTAGAGCTTTCAAAATTTTTAAATTGAACTTGGAACAAATTTCTACGTTTACCCTTACTTACGTCTACTTTTGTTTGCTTGAAGTTGCCGTAAGCCTTCAAAACGAATTCCATCGTGAAAATCAACTGGGCTGCGCGCGGTGACGTCGCAGAGAGTATCGAAAGCTTCAAAACCACCATTTCAAGTAACCAACTCTTGTCGAAGAAACAACAGATAACTTTGTGGTTAGCGCAGACCACTCTCAACACTCCACAGGAGTATAATGGACACATCTATATGTCTTCGTAAATTTGAAAGGCTGGTAACCAGCGATGCGTATGAAAAATTTGTTTTTATCGTAAAACATCTCACGTGCAACTGATTCTCTCTTGTTTCCATTAATGTACTAAACTCCGTTTACGGTGATGCTTTGGACACAATCAAACCTTTCCAGTCCTAGATTCCGCAAATACTTGAAATCGCCTCCCGATTTCAAAAACTCAGTAGATAGTTTTTTTACGTAATAATGTCTTCGCATTGAGAAGCTTTGATTTAAGCTTGGCTTGTTTGAAAGTCATACTTGCATGTCCTCGATGAAACGCCAGTCCAATATACCGCACAAGTTCCTTGTGAACAAACGTAGATCGGTCTTCCCTCTAATGGATGTGTTGCTCGCTAAGCATTAGTCGTGCTTAAGCTTTTTAATAATGCTGAACTACAGTGTTTCTCAGCCTTGCGTAGTTCGTGGCCTCCTTTCAGAGACACGCAACACTCCTCAAGCGGCTGGATTTTGCGGATGTTGGAGAATTGACCTCTTCTTGGCACCAAAATACGAACTGCTGCAGAGCAACAGTTGTCTGCTTGGATGCGAAAGGGTTATGGAAATCCAGGCAGAGTTTCATTTTAGATGGTTTTACACTTTCTCTGCCATGCGCAGCTCCTTGCGGAACTGGGCAAGCCACGATAGATACCGGTTGCGACCCAGCACTCCTGCGGAACTGTGCTGATCATCCAGCAGACTGCAACCTCTTCAAAAAATATAACCTTAGTAACTTCGTGATAATTCGGCCATCAACTTTAAACCATGATCGAAATTTATGAAACTGTCGATGGGCACCCGACGAGACAACCTGTTTAACAGGCTTTTTCTCGGTGTCCCAGCACCTTAGCTTTAATTTCCATTAAATTCTTTAATGTTTGCGCCAATTAACTCTCTATCATTCTATCCACCAATAGAAAACGTACATTAAAAAACGAGTAGAGGTCTGCTCGTGGGCCCAAAAAAACGCCCTGTTGAGAAACCCTGAGCTAGAGCAACGTTTTCCAACCGGCAAACAGTTCCAGTTTATGGTGCTACAGTGTAAGGTCCAGACAAAACAGGTTTTTGACCCTGTGCGCTGTAATGCGTTGAAAGGAAACACAAGGAGGCTTTTCAACGCGGAATCTTTGCAATAGGGTTTTTTGTTGTTACAAAACACTGGATGTTTGTTGCACAATCTGTAATTATAATCATCGTAAACAGTTTTTCTTAGATTTTTATTGCAGTTGTTTCGACATGCAAGTGCGATTGCCACTTATTAAGATACCACAGGGCGGATGATTGTGTCAGGATTAATTGCCCAAGTTGTTTTCTTTTTTAGAATTGGTTTTCTTGGTCTTGGTATTATGGGTGTTCCAATGGCGATGAACTTGGTTCGGACAGGCCATGACGTGACTGTTTGGAACAGAAATCCAGTCAAGTAAGAAAATGCATCTCAGCGTATTGAATTCAATACTGCAATAACTTGCAGCACGCCTAGCACTGTGATATCGTTATTGTTGTTTTTTGTGAAACGAACATTAACCGTACAACTGAATGTCGTTTTTATTGTTTACAACTGCTATTTAAGATTTCTAATTGAATAGTTTAACTTAAGTGCATTATCTCACCATCATGCTGGCCTGTTAGAAGTATGTGAACAAAGATCGATCGGCTCACTGCAAGTGTCTTCATAGGTGCAAACAGTTGCTTGCGATGGGAGCCAAGGAAGGAACTTCACCCGCAGACGTCGTGCAACAGTGCGATATAACATTTTCCTGCGTTTCTGATTCGAATGCTGTCAGAGATGTAAGTGACGTATACGCTCTTCTGGTTTGTGGCATGTTATCCAAACTTTCACCTTGCGATGTTCTGCTCAGTGATTATGACGATGTCAACATTTTGAGAGTAAGATGTGAAAAGACTTTGCAATTGAACGTGTTGTTAGGTTTTTGGAAATAAATCTTCCAAAAACAGTAAGAGTCTTACACAAAAGTGTTTGAAAATGTTTACTGCAGCAGTCTCTGTGGCTGGGTGTCAGAGCACACTCTTCTCAAGTTGTGAGACTGGGTTCAATACACGGTTGGGCTTTTGTTGAAGAAAGACCTGCAAAAATGGCACTTGTGGCTTTCCTTCGTGTTCTTCGTCAGTGGTTGGAAAGCTTCACGCATGGAGCTGTAAATGACTCAGGGTTGAGAAAAACCTGTTTTGTTTTCAAAAGAAACCAGCCCACCTGTTTTTCAAATACAGTTTTTTTTGAAAAGATACAAGTTTTTGTTCTTTTAAGAGAAACACAAAAATCCCATTCTGAAATGTTTTTAATGCATCTCATGCATTATCACCATTTTCAAAATTACACAATAATAACTTGTTATACCTATTGCGGCATTCAAAATTTAGGGTGAAGAAATGAACCCCATCTTTGTTTTCGCAAAGCGTTGTTGGTCAGTTCACTCCTAGTGGTAAAGCTTGGTAAGCACGCGCACAGAAAACCCATTCCCACACTACCTTGCAGTTTCATGTCAAGTTTATGTGCATGCCCTGCTAGTTCAGCATCTGTATGGTGTATTTTTTCAACATATGGTTTGGAATGGTCCAACATCGGAAAGAGTTCGGATGCAGAGAAAGCGGAAAAATTGGTAAAAATATACTGATTTTACAGAGCTGAAGAAGATAGCCAGTAGAATTTACTCAAACTGTTCGAATTATTGTTCTCTTTTTCTCAAGTCCTTCAAATTTCAATGCTATTCATTTTGTTTGATTTAAAAAAAATTACAGTTACCTGTACAAGTGTGCTGCTTATTGTACTTTTTAGTTCATAGTAGATTTTTCAAAGCAAAAGTAAAGAGTGGATTTGATTGTTTCGTATGTGTGTGTTTTTTTTAAAAACGGGTGTTTTTTTGGGTTAGGTCCAGTTACATCAACTCTGGAATTACATGTCACTATTGTACAGCAAATATATTAAGTAGGCGACTTGTGGCGCATGGTTAGCGAAGATGGACGCACGGAGACCATTCGTGACTCCTTGTAACTTGGGACACAAAGCAACTAAAACTTTTTCTGTTTAAGTTGGTAGAAACTCTTTTGAAGCAGAAAAGACCTGTTCTACAGCAGTTTCAAAGCGTAGTCTGTAAATACCTGCGTAAGCAGTTGGGCCACACTTGGTGTTTTGGAGTCATTGGTCGAACGACGTCGAGCTCTCGTGATTCGCTCTGCATGGAGCTGGTTGACTGTGCTGGCGCCGGAACACGGCACTTCAAGGAACGACACGCTGCCTTTCGCTCGTGGTGCACCAGTCTGGAAGTCCAAAATCTTTTTGGTCGTGTGAAGAGAGACTTTAAGTTTCCTTCCAAACATTGTCAGCAGATTTTTGTGCGGCCACAGTTCAAATGCTTTTTTGTATTTGTTCCTTCATTTAGAAGCCCATGCGTGGCTGTAGATATTACAAAACTTTCTAGGGTTCTTTTAACTATATTTTGATTGTCACACTAGGATTTCTTTTGCCAAAAATAAGTTGTTGCTTTTGCTCTATTTCAAGTTGTTTTCTATTGAGTTCTACCTTCATCCAACCCTTCTCTGAATCCGCATTTGTTCCTGTAGTTTGAAGTCTCTAGAGAAGGTCTCTGTGGCAGCAGCGTTAGGAAGTGACAAAACACCTCCCCATTTTCAGTGACTTCCGCCACCTCTTTCTTTCAGTGGAACACCAAGGTGTGACGAAGTCTGTGGGGTCAAGATCCCATCTCGTCCTCGGTCAGTGGAGGAAAAGTGGTTTGAGTCTGATAGACTAACACATGTCTCTGCTAAGGGCCATAGCGACGCGTGCAATTTCTTCACCTATTTCCTTATACTCCTTGTTCGTTCTTTCGTTCATTATCCTGATATCATGTGCTTAAGAGCGAAGATCGAACGAAGACCTATTTCAAAACGGTGCTTTGCGCTGGCTGAGTGAAGCTCTGGCTTCGACCGCGTACCTTTCAAGTTAGCTGTGATTGTATTTTTCCTTCCGACTTAGATTTCGTTGATGTGTTGTATTCTGTCACTCATAGATGCGCCCTTCCCAGCTGTCGAAACTTGTCAAACTGCTCCAGCGCTTCACTGTTTATTCGCGATCCACTCAAACGAGTTTCTTGACAGACATGCCTCGCCTTTCGTTTGTTGACTTCTTTTCACAGGTTTGCTCCACGCAGCCAACACCAATCAAATATATGTTGCAATACCGTTCCGAAAACGCCAAGCAAGGAGCAAGACATAGCGAGTCAACGAACAAAAGTTAATAGTTGGCCTTCCACTCGCACGTTTCCACTGTGGCGCACTGAAGATTCACGATAAAACGTTTTTGCACAAACTTAAAGCACTGACGCGATTCACTGCCACTTGGTCATCAGTACCGTACCTCCTATACCTTCCTGATTTTTGCTGAGAGACGAAATTAAATTGTTGTTGTGTTTTTTTTTGGATTTGAGGTTAAATTGTTGTTCGGCTTTTTGTGTTTTGGAGGTTTGGTGAGGCGCGAACGCGAAGATCAGTGACAAACGTCAAAGAAGGCATGACTGAAAAAGCTTAAGAACCTCTGGTCTTGAACGATTAAATATGATGAGACATGGGTGAAAATAAGAAGACACGCATCAGCGATTGCGTGTTCAAACGCATCGATCAGCATTCCACATACCACCACTGTACTGAAGTCCAACAAAAACATTTCTTCGTTCTAAAGTTGGTTCTCAACCTTTTTTGGCCCATGGACCATCTTTTTAAAAGAATATCCGATGGACCACTTTGCTGTGCTGACACCACATGGACAACTATTACACAGTGGAGGTTACAATTTTCAGAAAGGTTTTATCAAGGATTTATGGAACTCTCTGTGGACCGCCGGTGATCCATCTGGACCACTTCAGATTAACTGTTCTAAAACCAAGGCGTTGGTAAGAACACAAAAAATAGGTCACATCAACACCGACTATACTGTTCGCTGGACAGGGCACCAGTGTCGGAAGTCGTATCAGTCAGCGTAGGTTATTTAGACTGACTCTGGCCTTGAGGATTTCATCTCGACTCCATTTCATGATGATACGAGGCTTGCTTGAAGATCAGCGCCACGCTGAAAATGACAACTGAGTTCGATCTGCACTTCGGCGGATTTCTGCGTTTGCGGATTTACATTGCAACTGCATGAATCAGTTGTCCTTTCACATACCTCACCTTTTTTCACATCTTGGTGTGTCCACGGCAACGGTTTGTTCATCCTAACAATACTTTCTTTTTCAAGTCGTGTTTTTCTCAAGATTGAGGTGCCTCTCACAACGCGTGGTCGATTTTTCCCGCGCATTGTTTATTGCCACTGTTGCGATCGAGTGACGTTCGCCTCCCACTCATGCGCGTATTTCAAGGCCAAGCAGCTTTGACCCTGTGCGCGTAAAGGTGTTGCGGAACTTGCATCGACGGCGGCTTACGACTGATGCTGAATAAGCTACGAAACCTCGCTTTTGAGCAAGGGTTGTTTTTTCGTACTTGTTTCCTGAGATCCGTGTGGGAAAAAAGCCGCCTTTACCTTTATTTGGAAAAAGACTGTAGTCAGTCTTCCAACAGGAAAACAAGATGTCTGCATTTAAAGTCTGTTAAAAAAAAAGTTGCAAACGTTCGTTTCTTCTCAAGTCTGTAGGATTTTGATTCTTGAAACCTTTGGTCAAAAATTTAAAGGTTACGTGTAATTTTTTACGTAGGATTTTCAATTTTGCTTTGTTTGGTTGGTTTGTCATGTTCGGCAACGGCAGAATGACAAAATATCTTACTCCGAGGTCTTTGCTGTTGTTTCCCCATGGAATAAGTTGGTCACATGACCAACTCACTCAGTGTGGCAAGCTACAGCCGAGAGGTTATGGCGCATTGAACTCTTAAATGGTTATGGCGCATTGAAAACGAAAATTTAATGGTGATGCTTTCGCAGTTTAAAAATATCAACATTAAAGTTTTCGTTTTATGTTGATGCAGTTTAAGTTCATAAGCGAGCGAGAAAAATCAGCACGTCAATAGTTATTTCTTTATTTTCAACATACCTGCAGTCAAATATTAAATACGTCAACCAAGCACGATAGTACTTCCCGGTGTCAAGCGAAATTTCTGACTTCACACCATGCACGCATGCACAGAGTAATAGTCTACATATCAAATACGCTGATAAAAGTGATTTTTTGGGCTTAGGAATTCGTGTTTAGGTAAGTGTATCTGGGTAGGGTGAGAAGCAGGGCCGGATTAAGGGGGGGGGCAATTGCCCCGGGCCCCCCATGATGACATTTATTTGTTTTGAATAAAGTATTCGTTTGAAACATTGTCGTGATTCAAAAGAGACACAAGAATACAAACTGTATATTCCGATGTTGCTTGAGTATCATTAA
>JGI24021J15306_10003021_pt1 | contig 18716 bp, 9 predicted proteins | sample Ectturendosymbi1_FD_15306 | JGI IMG/M metagenome (IMG submission 15306)
TTATTTTAGGAATGGGTGTAATTTGTGCAATTTTTAGAAGATTGGGAAATTCACCTTTTGCCATACATTTATTAAAAAATTCAGATAACCATGAGGATAAAGTACTGGCAGAAATTTTTAAAAACTTTGCTGGGATGTCATAGGAGAATTAAATCGATTAATCAGAATCGAGATGCTGACTTCAGATATTCTAACATTTTTGGTTCTTCGACCCAATTTCCAAGGGTGGGGCAAAAACATGTTTTGCCCCCTCTGTGGACACCCATGAAAGTAGTCCACCGTATCTCTTGAAAAACAAAATCTTCTTGAAAAAATTCCAAGTGATCCGGCAAGCCTATCTAGGCTGCATTCGTATGCGCATATTTAATAGCACGGGATTCTCGAATAGCATTTTTTGAAAAAAACACGTTTCGACATGCATTTATTTTTCATGTTATTCTGTTTGCAATTTCATGAAGCTTCCACAATGATTGGTTTGAAAATGTTTCAACCAGTGCATAAATATAGGCTTTGTGAGCATATAGTCTATAGCCCTATTCTAAGCATTAGGAAATAACCTACTTTAAATAAAAAAAGATAACTGCAGTATTGTGAACGGAGGCGTTTTCTCAAATTCTAATCAGACAATGCACTAAGTAAAATCCCAATTTTACATGTTGTATATCAGTTTCTGAAGTTAAAATCTTTCCGTACAATATGATAGTGCAGTATTTGCTTTTCTACGGTAACTTTGCCTGTATGAGCACCCTAACACAAATAATAATTTCTTGTGTGCTACGTTCACTTCACTTTGCAGCAAACATTTTCTAGCTCACATGAAACTCTTCAAAAATTTCTCTCTACCTTCTGGACCAGTAAGACTAGCTGAGAGATGACCTGAAGGTTGATTCGCTGGCCCATGCTTGAGCCAGTGACAGTCCGCTGATGAAATAGCATGTCTGTTCAATGCAGCTCGCGCGATTGTGCAAGTTTCGCTAGGCTCTAGTCTACAATGCCATTGTTGCCTGTACATTTCCATGATTCTCCTGCATTCAGCCTGCAATGGCCTACGGTAGTAGATTAGTCAACAACCCCACCTAGGCCGGTTACACGGTTAATTGCCAAAAGAAATGCTCATACAGATCACTTTCAGGAGGATGGAAGATGCTAACTACGACTAAACAAAGGAAGAGGAAAACGGAGAGACAATGACTTTTGTTTAAGCCTTTAAACAATTTGCCTAACTTCGCTGAAGGAACTGTCCTGACACGATTAACTACTAGAATCATTATAATTTGAGAAATTCCGCGATAGTTCTTTTGCAGTTACTGCAAGATATGTATTTTCAAAATACCGGCTTCAGGCACTAATTTTCACAATACCGACTTCTTGCTGGCCTCTGCTAAATTAGCACTAAAATACCGGCCAGGCCGGTGAAATACCGCCTATCTGGCAACCCCACTTGATGGCAAGATCCTTTTAACGAAAAAGAATTTTGACAATACTTCAGAGAAAATACTCTTTGAAGTGCTCTGGCAGCTTGCATATAAATCAGCAAATAGCCAAACACATGTAACTCCACTTGCAGGTCAGCGGTGGGATACGATAATTTGAATAGTAAAATCAGAACATGCTACGATGTGAAGTTCAGCGCTGTAAGTAAGTGCATGTTTACTTCGAGAGAGAGTGGGTCAAAAAAGTGGTCTAGATTCGCAACAAAGGCAGGAGAATTGCCTCCGTCTCTAGTCCATCATAAAAATTGTAGGTATTTTGTTGTGCTTTCTTGCAAAATGAAAACGTTCACCCTTGCCTGCCTGCATTAGGTGACCAACACCACACTGAACACGTTTGGCTACTACTAGTAGTTTTACATTTGGACAACCGATTTTCAAAACAGTGCTTTAACTGTTACGTTTCGTGAAATGTTTTAGGGTTGAAAAAAACATTATAAGTCTTTAAACAATTGATGCAAGACCGAAACCTGCATGTTTCCAGACCGACATCGAGAAGACACCTGGTAGGCTACCTTTGATGCTGAGACTTAGACTCACAAAAACAGTTCTCGAGACGATTAATCAGAAAACATCTCTCGAAACTCAATCACTGGCATTGAACTGAAACACTTTTTTTTAATTTTGAATTTCCAGTGAATAGTTTTCTTGAACTTGTTTTGGTACTTACTCAAGCTCGTGTATTTCTAAAAATAAATCTTGAACACTTCCTTAAAAACAAAAAATAACAAAACAGAAATAGAAGCTTTTAAAATAAAGTTTTAAGTCTTACGTGCTGCTAAAGATGTGACTCATCGCATTTCAAAACTCGGATTGACGTCAGATCCTCGTAAGTAATCTTAAGTTTCTTAAACGTGAGCTTATGTTTCTGTTTGCGATTTGTAGTGTCGACCTTTACAATTCCAATTCTTCACTGTGCTGAAGAAACGTGCCTTTTCATGTTTACGTGCAATCCACTGCTATTGAATTAGAATGTGGTACTTTTCGAGAACGCAAAGCTAGTAAAGTTCATCTCATCCTACCAGTGTTTTCATGAAAAGAATGTGTCACAAGTTAAAAGTAGGCAAATTTTAGGGAAGATTTTTCACAAAGGAAAGGCTGAGAATCTTCTACAAAGTTGACAGAAAATTTGTGTTTGCCAAAATTCCCATAAAGAACAGCAGTGTTACTGAAGTGGACATGAACTGCAACTAATGTGAAGTTTTCTCAATTTGTTTGATATTAACTTGTTTCGCCCTTAAATCGACTATAATACCTCACCTATAGTTGTTTCTGATTCCATCGAAAAAAGAAATGCAGAAACAAAATCATAAACTTGAAACACACAAGGATCTTCTTCTTCAATCGGTATCCCTTCCATACCAAAAGTACCATTTCCAAACACTTGACTCAATGGTGTGGACTGTCCTGTTCCATAGATTTTGGCGTAGTCGTCGTTCAGGAAAGCAAAGGCCCAGTAAAGCAAGCCAAATATCACCCAATGCCCAACGTAAACCGCTGCAGTCAAGAAGAGCACCCAAGACCAGCTTGAATCCGTCAGTGTTGTGAAAATGTCATTGAAATATCTTCCGTAAAGTTCCAATTTGCCATAATCCTTGAAAAAAGAACACAAGGTATACATCATGTCAAATTCGCAATAACTATCAAAAGCGTGTGGTCGTTATCTTACAGGTTCTAATTCTTCTACGAGAATAACAATAATATATAACAAAAAGAGCATTGTTTTATCACATGTGTTTGCTGCCAAATCTGAAACTGTGGGAAAAAGATAATTTTTGGTAGATTTATCGTAAAACGGCGATCCAATAGACAAAAGGTGCACTTGCAGCTGTTTTACCTTTATTCTTATGTTTGGAGATCCGTCAGGATTTATAAGTCTCTGGTTGTATTTAAGTAAGTGAGGGGTCCGTTGGCGCCCAAGGAAACTATTGGACGTAGCTCTTAAGGAAGAGATGTATACTTTGCTGTTACCGTGCTTTCTTCCGGTGGTCACACTGGAACTATTTGTTCTTGAAGCTTTTCTTATTCGTCGGCGATGATCAAATTGAGTTTGAACGCGAAAATTTACAGTTCTGCTGTCTGTGCCGTTTTGCGGCAGCCTGCTCTTCTTTTTATTGTTGTTGTTGTTGCTGTTTACACTGAGGTCTGATCTATCAGAAGACCCTTTTGCCAATCTGCTACTTTCATTTTCAGACACCTCCGCTTCGCTTTCGTCGTTGCTGGAGTCGCAAGGTGAGTTAACCTCCCTGTAGGATTCGCCGCAAGAACTCACGTCTGTGTTTGATTTGCTGCCGTGAAATTCATCGGACCCTTCGTGCCAAGGCATGTAGTCGCACTGCTTGTCATGAAAGCGTGCGTTGCTTTGAGGTGAAGGAACGTGTTTGTAAAACTTGGTCGTGTCGTACGCGTTTCCGTCCTGCGTGACAAACTGCTCGAACGAGGTGTTGCTTTCATTCATTTTGAAATGAGTGAGATCTTGCGATCCAGGAATTTGTTTGGGAGATGGAGATTTTGATAATATAAGAGGGCTGTAGTTTCCTTCGTCGTTGTTGTTTCGGTCTAACCCGGCTGGTGTGTACAAGCTGTCGTCATCCGATACACCGCTCGACGTTGAATCGACGAGTTCTTCAGGAAAATGCAGATACGAGGTCTGGCTTCCCAATCTTCGTATAAACGCCATTGTTACAAAACGTTTTCAAGCAAAATATGAAAAACTTTAACTCGGCCAAGCGTTCACTGAAATCTATGATCCTGTGTAACTTAGAAGTGTTAGTAAATACGCAGTAAAAATGTATAAAAGGTGTTGTTGGTATGGATAAGAAACTGCGAATATCTACATTGTAAAGTGCAAGTAGCACGAACAAAACCGTTCCCACCGGTGTTGTTGAATAGGAAAAGTCAATAAATGCCAGCACCATTTATGTGCATGATCACCCTGATTAAGCAGTCGAACAAAGGATTTCACCAATCTTGTGTATTAGTATTTTCTATTTTCATACCTTTCGGCACAACCGCTGATACATGAACTCAGCAAGTACACCGCAAATGACAATGTGAAATAAGCAGGTTTTGCTGACGATAGCTCTGCAGTTGGCCCATTAAAATGCCTTAAAATGGTGGGACTACTTGCACGACAAGGGTCCATACTTTGGACACTGCCCCAAACCTTCAAAAAGTATCCTAATTGTCACAAACGTGGACCAATACAAAATGCTGCATAAAACATTTTCAAAGGCATGGGTATAAAAATCACAGACCAAGATGACCGCCCAGCTTGGAGCAGTAATTGGGACTGACTCACATAAATGGTGCAGAACCTCAAGCTACTCTCCACTTATGCAGCTGACGATCCTGAAACGGCATACTCAGCCTTCACCGGAGGGATATGTTCTAGACGAGATGGAACATGAGTGAGTTATTCAAACCACTAGAACACGTAATCAAAAATTAACTCATTTCTACTCCTGTAGACCGTCCGGTGAGCGATGATGAAAGGAAACTGCTTGCAGTCCCTCTCTGGCATAGTGGGCTAGATCTGCCAAATCCTCGAGTAACTGCAATCAATAAATATGCGAAGTCCACTCAGATCGCTGCAAAGCTTACAGAACAAATTTACAATCAAGAATTTGACTACTACACCATGAACAATCATCATACCAAAGCCATCAAAAGCAAATTAAGGCAACCCAAGGAAACAACATTTCGCCGATGCTGCGATAAAATACTTTAGAAACTGAAAGCACAGACACAACAGCAGGTTAAAGGAGCCATGGAGATAAGAGCGCCCTCTTGACTCTCAACAGTGTCCATCAAAGCAATTGGGTACGCCCTGAAAACCTAAACAAACAAGAATTTGCAGATACCATCAATGGTTGGGAGATAGATTGCGCCCATGCTTACTGTGCATGTAGAGAGAAAAATTCTGTAAACCACAGCTTCATATTCGAACTGTGTAGATATATATCAATGAGTACACCTCAGTGGGAGACTCGGAGGTGCAGCATATGAGAGAAGTTTGCCGAGATGTTTAGGTTGAATCCCACTCTGAATCTCAGACCACAAGCTTGAAGGAAAAGCAATTGTTGCAGACGATGCGAGGTTTGATAGTTTTGGTTCAGAGGTAAGGTTTTAGTTTGGAATGAGTAAAATTAAACCCTCCCGCTGAACCAAAACATGACATGCGCAAACTGGTGTCCGTTCAGAAGAGACCTGTTCATAACAGACCACTCGAAACAGACCACGTTCATAACAGACCCGTTCATAACAGACTCATTATGAAGGTTGGCGCACAACACTGCTGTGACAAACAATGGACGACAAAATGTCCTTATATCGCGAATGGTGTGTTCCGAATTTTACGAATTCATTGTGAAAAAAGATACTTTCGCAAGTTTTAGGGGATCGCCCCAATCGCGATCGCCCCCCTCTGGAACCGCCCCTGGTTGCCATCGCTACATGTGCAAGTTTCGTTTACGCATTCTGCAGAAATTCTGAATCATACGGCGTGTTGTTTGAAGCTTTCATTGGACGCGTCGCCTTGTCAGAAGAAGCGAAATTCAGATGCATTTATCTGAGAACGACGTATTCTATAGTGTTAATCATCGCAGCTTGTGTTGGGGATTTATTCAGTTCGTGTTACTTTTGAAGTAAGTTTTGAAGCTTCGGCGAATGCATTTATTTGAGAAACACGTAATTTCGAGTTTTAATTGTCACAGTCGGTGTTGTGTGATTTATTCACTGCAGTCTTGAGGTTGTTTGCTTTCTCTGCCCTTGTTTTAACCTTTCAACGTTTCACCTGTTAGCATTGCTTGCAGATGTAAGGACTGACGATGCGTAGTGATACGTGAACTTGATTTCCTATTTAAAAATTTGCGATTGATTTCATGCTTATTTCACCTATGGAGTGAAGTTAGTTGAGTACAGATATGTGTAAGTTTGAATCATCGCAAAAAGATGAAAGCAGAGCCCAGTCGACTGATTCCTGGAAAAACTACAGAAAACCTAGAACTTTTAATTGCCACCATAAGGTAATTGAACACTCCGACCCGACCTGCTGTTTTCTAGTACTCCTCACTTGCAGCGCGCAATGGCAAGGGTTTGAGGAGAGACATAGTATTTCGGTCTTTTCACTGCTGATTGTACTTCCCGTTTGATAGCATGCGGCAGAGAACCGATAAAGTACATGTTGAAGACCCGCTGAGAAGATGCAAGCAGTACCAAATAGCCCGTGAAGAGCAAACGGTTGATCCTACAGCTTCTAATTCAGGTTGAATTTCATCGCAACCTGCAACCTTCACATTCTCACAGCCTTCAGCATTTTGATAATATGGCAGACTTTTTGTTTTTTCATGTTTGTATATATTGTGTATAATATCTTTCTTATATTTTATGTTTCAACCCTCGATCACGATTTCTTGGTTTGTAGTGCCAGATTAAACCACGTGCAAGAAACCTGCTGCCAGAACACCTTTTAAAATTTTTGAAACTTGTCTGATGAAAGTTAAAATCTTTAAGTTTTCTCTAAGCTTTCGAGGAATCATCCGTCTGGGCTGTACTTTCATCTTTTTGCGATGGTTCAAACTTGCACATATCTACAGTATATTCAAGTAAGTGCTCTTCATAATGGGGGTAAGCAAGGAAACGATCAGCAAATTATTAATAGAAAATAGATTTCACGTGAAATTACGCATCCTCAGTCCTGAAATTTGCAAGCAAAGCTTACGGGTGAAACGTCGAAAGGCTAAAGTAGCAGCAGAGAAAGCACACAGACTCAAGACTAAAATGAATAAATCAAAACACAAGCTCAGAAATCATAGCAACGTAACGAAGTTAGTTAATTTATTCATTTTAGTCTTGAGCCTGTTGTTTACTCTGCTCTTACTTCAGCCTTTCAACGTTTCATCGGTAAGCTTTGCTTGCAAATTTTAGGACTGAGGTCCGAGGATACGCAATTTTACGTGTAATCGACTTCCTATTTTAATAATTTGCTGATCGTTTCCTTGCTGACCCCCAATTATGGAGAGTACTTACTTGAATTATTTGATGAAGTGCTAAACAAAAAGTTCGTGATGTACGTTGGGAAAAATGAAATAATCGGTATTGTAACACTGCTGTGATAAGCTAGCCTACATACTTTCTGGTGGAATAAGAATACTCCCAACCACTCATATCAAAGTTTTGGTGTGAAGTAAAGCTTGCATGAATAGTATTTTGGAATTTTTCGACACTCAAACAAGCCTTGTACATACAGAAACCAGCTTTATCATCATTATAGAATGCAAAGTGTCTGGGATCCTCTGATGCAGATGGAAAATAAGAAGTTCACGATAGTAATACTGTTCAAAAAATGGAAACAAAATTATGTTAGCTTTAATTTGCTGCTTATGGGGTCCAAACCAACTGACAGCAAGCTAATTTGAGTACTTGCAGACGAAGGACGAAACGAAAGTACATGACATTACTGAGTAAGTCAGTGGAATAAAATCGCCCTTGGCAATTTTCACCGTCAACAATCAGCATATATGACATGCATTCGTGACCACGACTTCTCCGCTTTCAGAACATGACGCCACTCCATTTTAGAACCTTTTACTTCTTTGTGGTTCCTCATGGCATTTCATTGTTTTTGTTCTTTTCTGTTTTGTTTAGATACTTTCTTGTTTTGATGCTGCCTTGCCGCCATTCTGTTGCGACAAAAATAAACATTTTAATTGTTTCGATCTAATCTAAGCTACACTCAGGCGTTGAACACTTGGGTGGTAACCTTCCCGCGATGATGCCAATCTGCTGCAAACAACTACAGTTAACACTCAAGCTGAAACTTTATTCATTCCGTCAGTTTCATGGAGACCGATATGTTTTGACATTATGTGCATTGGTTGAGCAGCCTAGCCCAATACTGAGATTAACTTAATCCACAAGACATAGAAGAAAACAAAAATAACTTCTTGGAAGCTACGCAGATCTCCTCTCGCAAAACATGCAATTTGGTCCAAGTTATACTCGGCTGCAGTACAGAAAAGCTCACCACAACCTGTAAATTCTCACAACTATTATCATCAAAGTGATACGATAGAGAAGGTGAACCTCACATGTAAAACTGTCCCAAACAAATTTGTTTTCTTAAAGACTTTCAACATCCAGTCGCTTTGACGCTCGTAAGGAAATTGAGTCAAACCAAATTTAGCTGTGTTCAAAGGCGACTTTCTGACTCAGCTATAAAGCATTTCCTTGATTTCGTCTCGCACGACGGTAACAAGACGGGTCATCTAATTTTTTCCGCGCAGTCTATTACGGCGCACCGAAATGTCACAAGCGCCGGACGAGCTGAAAAAAACTCCCTCTGTGATTAACTATAACTCACAGCTTCTTTGATGAACTGTAACCCAGAGCAGAACCTGCCATTCGACATTGGATTACCTTCGTAGTCTGCTCTCTCGGAATCGTAATTTATGGCAAGCCCAGTGAACCGCGTGCTTGTACGGTTTATTTATACAGCAAGCAAGCACTTCGATGGTCGCTTTACAAACCTGTTCCGTCACGCATACAAAGCTTCACTCTTTACAAACCAGTCAAATTCCAAATAGGATGCTTATTCTCTCTAATGACGAAAACTCATCGCAAACGTTTGTTCACTAGTACTGGATTGAAATAATAATATTACCTCTAAGGAATGGCTAGATGTGCGTCTAAAAATTGGCACAAATATTTCTAAAACTGTTGCAGGCATTGTTTAGTTTTAATGTGGAACCAAGTAAGAATAAACTTATAACGAAAATACATTTTTTACATTGAATAATATTGATTTTTTTTGCATTCTAAAGACAACTAAACAACCTCCACTCCTGCCCATATCATGCTGACCGCTTGACTGTATCAGAAGCGACTGGGATCAGTCACGAAGTGCGCGAAAGTTTCCGACGCAATGCTTCAAGATCGTGATCACGGTAAAGGCCAAAGACCTGCAAAGCGATTTACGTAAGCACAGCATACTTTGTAATGCTGGAAAAAACGCCCGAGGTGGTGACGCATACAATTAATGAAGTTGGTTCGACAAGTGAATAACTTCTGTTTATGCAACAGTAAAACACATTATCGCCTGACAGGATAAAATTTGTTTTTCTAGCCTTTGGTCTGGTTATCATCGTACTTCATAGAGGCGCAGTTGATACTGAACTGAGCTAGTTAAGGGAAACTTAGAAATTTCAAAGCGAAATAAACATATTGGTCTTATCCAATTTAAAAATGGCACTCATTTGCGTGACTTGAAAGAAAGACTGTTTTAAACGACTACTTTATTTTACTTAGTTTTGCAGCACTGGTGGTTTCNTCACTACTAACTTGGAAAAGTAAGAGAAATAGTTCAATTTATCTGTCACCACATAACCTCAGCGAAGCACAATGCAGAAGACATGAAAATGGCCTGAAGTTCTTGTTGCAATCATCAGCGCTACTGCACAACCATTGTTACTTATTGCTTTTCACCCACGATTCATAAAATGCGTCAAAACGTGGAGAGCATGGGAGCGACTACTCTTAGGACAAGTTAAACCATGGAAGGCAGTGAATATGTTTGTTTTCCATAATGAATTAGGGTTAGAGCCGAAAAAAGCAACTTCAGCGATGCGACTGATGCATCTTGTTTTCATGGAAAGATATCAATGATAGCCATTAAATCTTTTCAATTTGACACTCCTTACTGTTTTGTTAAATTTTACATGTTTAACGCACTTAAACAATGAAATGAGCTTTTGGGGACTTAGCCCCCTCAAAAAAAGCTCCAAGACTCCCAAATTGAAACAGGACACACTATAAATCAGTTCAGTTTTGTCAATTTTTAGAATATCAAGCCCTACCGCACAAATCCAAAGCCCCCCGGCAGAAACGCCAAGCCCCCCAATTGAAAACTTTCTGGCGACGGTTCTGTGAATGAGTCGCTTGGTTTCAAAAAGCATCAGGTCCCTTTCATCCATTTTGTAAAGTAAAAGACATATCATAAGAACTTAGGTTGCTTTTTCAAGGTTACATGCAACAAGTGTTTGAAATTCTGCGAAATTAAATACCCCATCTTGTCAAACCAAATTCCTTAATTCTTAAAGGAAAACTTGATAATTCCATTAGATGTGTTTTTTTCTTAACTAGAGAAGTTAAATTGTAAAACTTTATGAAAATCCAGTTTTGAGCAATAACGTAGTTTTTCGGGTAAAACGCTCTATGGTGATGAGCACTTCAAAACAACATCAGTCAAGTTTATAATGTATTGCACGGGACTAACAACCAAACAGTACTTTCAGTGCCAGCAGCATCGACTCTAACTTTCAAAAACATCAGGTTCAAATTTACTCATAAAATTGAAACACAAAAAATCGTAAATATATCTTGTGCGGCTCCTGTTCGTCAGCGATAAGGATCCGACGTCCATTTCTCATGTAAGAGTAGTCACGTAAACGGGTGGAGCACTGTTGTAGCGACACAATAGCCGTTTCTGATTGAAGTATAATGATGAATGGCTGCTGACATACAATTGTTGTTATTCACGTTTCCTTAGGATATCATTCGTCAAACCTTGGACATCTTGATATTTGAATCACCACAGGAAGCAGCCACAACTAAGAGTTTTTCAATTTGAAAGAATCCGTTTGAAAATCCTTGCGATCTCAATCACAAAACCACGGTTCGGGGTGAACCAAAAACAGTTTCCGATTTCCTACTTTGTGACAAAGATAACTTTTCAGAATGCTTTAAAAATGACCTGTACTGAAAATTAGGTTTCAAATGAGAGGCACCATGTATGTCTATCTTTAACGTATTACCGACAGGGGCGCCGGAGCAGCGGTAGGGGACAGTAACAGAGTTAAGGGCAATAGAAACTAAAAAAAACAAAAATAGTTACCATTTATGCTTGTTTCTGTTTAGCTAAAATGCTGATCTCAAAAATGATTGCAGAAATTATACTGTAGAAAATCTTCTGAATTTTATCGGTGCGCCAATAGCTGCAATGAATTTGTTTCAATTCAGTAATGATTAACTTGAAATTACTGCACCTATGTTACCATTATGAAAAAACATCTCCGCTCCTTTGTCCCCTTTTGAAAGGGTAGAAGGGCAATCCCCCGCCGTTTCCCCGGTCTCCGGCGTCCCTGCTTCCCGAAATTTTAAACGTACACTCTTTGGTTCGCCATGCGCCCTACCCTCTTTCCGCAGAATCAATATTGCCAAGTCTCGAATGAAATCTCAAGTCATCCCACGGTTGATTTGAATGAATAGCGCTATGTATCCTGAAGTATAAGCTAATATTTGAAAATAGATTCTGCAAATCCTATTAAGGTCTTATACAAACCGCGACTTTGCCTGGCGCTTATGTCATTGCTATTTTTGCTCTCAAGGTCGAGCGTTCTGCAGCTTTATATTGAATGCAACGCCACCCCGGCAGTTGCCTTAATCAGGTTACTCGTTACTCCAAGAAAAGTCGTGTTGCTAAAACCGATTTGCAACTTCATTTGGACAAAACAACCGCAGCAAGATTAATTAAAACACGTTGCTCAATTATATTTCATTTATACTTAGTTTCAGTTAAATCCATTTCGAAAACATACGCAAAACCAACTTGTCATCAAACTCCTTGTTTCTTACGTCTGCTTTGCGAAGTAAAGACTTTCTTTTTTCATGTATAGACGCAATAAGTTAGTGTGCTTGTATCGATATTTCGTGTTATTTGTGTTTTTCACATCTTGCAACGACTTGCAATAAAATTTTTTGCATAGAAGAAGCTTACATCTGAACAAGTTGGATAACGGGAGAATGTCTGTAAAAAATTGATAAAACAACAAAATCATCTTCAATGTATTTGAATAGCTTTGATTTCTTCACAATCACTACATGAAAAAAAATTAACAAGAATTTCTCTATGTTTTCTTCTAATATTAATCCCTTGTTCGTTTTCTTAGTCCGTATTAAAGATGCTGAAAACCTCTTTTATCGATGTGTCAACAAAAAGTGATTTATTGCTGCTTGAAAAAAACTTAAGCTTAGTAACTTGCAGAAAATCAAATAGGAAATTACGAAGTTCGGATACTCTGTTCAACGGAGACATTTTCCAGGAAAATTTGGGAGGATACGTTTTGATTACAGTCATGTGGGCACAGGAAGGTATTATACAGACATGGTGGAAAAAATTCAATTTCCCTGATTTTTTACAGCCAGTCATTGTTTGGTATTTTCTACTGAAATAGTAAATAAGAACGTCCATTGTCCAAAATTTTCGGATTTCTTTTCTAAAAAGAGCGAAAAACAAAAGTTTGTCCATTGCCTGAACAGCTCTAATTTCCTTATTTTACCCTGAAAAAATTTGTCGTTTCCTGTATTACCTTCTTGTTTTGAAAATCTACCGACGCTGCCTTGATTAGCCTGATTTTCATATTTTTTACTTCGTTATTGCGGGGTCCGGCTTCCCCATCCCTGTCCGGCACCTCAAAACAGCGACTGGGAATCACACTCACTTGTTGTATCTTCCAGGCAATGGAGTCATAGCCATCTAGTGGAAGTGAGTCTGAAGGTTTTCTGGGTTTGGTTAAAACCACTGGCTGCGAGAATTGAAGTATAGAGAAAGACAAAAATGTGAAAGCGTTATCATGAAAAGAGTTTGCTTGCAAGTCTAACAATCTGATGAAGTTCCGAGTGGTGGACGACAAAGGTTACACAGGGTAAGTCAAACGGAGACATACCGTTGCATAGGCGTAGCCAGGGTGGACCAAAGGGGCCATTGTCCCCAACATTTTTGGAATATAAAGTCATTTTGTGCTTTGGGAGGCGGTAGCCCAAACAAAATATTATTTTTTCGCCTAAAATCAAACATTTTGGCCCCCCTCAATTTTTTTCCCAAAATGTTTGTGTTAGCTACGCTACTGTACCGTTGTACTACAAAGGTGCATGGTAGGTAACCCCGCAAACAAAATCACGAGTTCAATCCGAAAGATAGTAAGGTAAAACTTTGGAGTTTCGTTGATTCCTAATACGTTTGGGTGTGTATATACAGCGATTTTGACATTTCATCGCCATGTTGATGCTGTCACCAACAGCACATGTTTCAACAGTAATCGAGAAATAGACGGCAGTAAAGGCGAGATATACGGGCGTATTTTGCAATAGAACATTTGCGATACATGTGTCCGCGAACGGAGATGGTAAACCACGCAATGTTTCCTTTGAAATGCGAAAACGTGTTTGTCTCAGACAGCACAAGGTCCTGATAGAATTATTTTCTAGAGTTAATAGCATTAAGATTCGTGACATACAAATAAGAAATAAAAACAAGAAACGAATTAAATTTATAGAGATCATGTGACTGCTGTAGACAATCAGTTTATGTTAATGTGCGATGTCATTTATGTTTAAGCGAGGTAACGCAAGGTAAAAATGTAGTTTGATGAGATACTAATGCAGGCATTTCATTCTGTGGATAGTCATCACATTTTCAAACTGCCAGAATGAAGGTTTTCGTGCAGGCATTGCGACATCCGTGCGGCAGCACCATACAACTGTGGCATGTGCCAACGACCAGGTTCCAGTGAAAAATGTTGTCTTAATAGAAACGAGTTTACATTGGAGACACGTACACAAGTTCTTAGTAACCTAACCTTCGCTTCCTGAAATTACTGTAGCCTCCAGCTCTACGCTACAAAAGCACACCAAACAACTAACGTTTCGTTGAACTGCGCTATTGCAGGCAATTCTAATTTGGTATATCAGGCAATCGCACTACACTGTAATGTTTAAACAAAAATATTCGAATGTGCTGAAAAATCTCTTCAGAAGCTGTCACTGTTAGGTTTCTTTCCGTAGGTTCATTTTGTCTGCTGCAGATGGGTCTTAGATCGTTATAGCGCTTAGAAATCACGAGAATCTAACAGATCAACAGCAGTGGTCGTACGGATACATGCAGATATGCCGGCAAGTTGCTATAGTGTAAGTGGACACATTTTCCGCCGTGCTGCCAATAGGCTTACGTGAGTGCCTTTACTAATGCTTTGTGACGGAATCCGGTAATCACTGTGTGATCCCAAATACCTATCAAATGAGATACAAAAGTATTTGCAATTTAAAGGCAGACATTGTAGGTAACATTGAAAATATTGTGACGTCAGGATATCGCCTGCCCTTTACCGGACTGTCGCAAATGTTAGCAAAAACCTAAACACCATCCCTCCATAAAAGTGTCATGCCATTTATGGACGACCACATTTAAAAATGAGTATAGAGGTGATCAAGGAAGATTTTCATTTGGTCGTTACATTTCATGCTTTATAATATTAAACTAGCGGAGAAAACTCCGCTCGTCGATTTCTCGTCCGAAATACCCTTTTGTTATCCGAATGCTTTTCTCACTGATAGTCATTCGCCGAACGTTTAACAGCTTTTCACATTGTGTCCAACACATTGTGCATTGTGAAATTGCACGCAAAGCTGAATGGTATTTATCTTTGATAAGTCATCTCGTCGCAGCAGGTAATCATTAACCACTGTCAGTATTGCGACAGTGGTAAAGAAACAATGAGTTGTTGAATTCAGTAAATGGAAGTGCTAAAGGATTCAACGTAAAGTTCCAGTTAGACTGTAATGTATAATAAATTACCTCAGAATTGGTCGATCCTTCCAAAAACTGGATCAAACTTTTCTGGGAATCCCTCAACTTTAACAAACCGCAAACGTTTGGTACATACAGATACATATTTTCTAGGTTCCAAGGGTGCAGTGGCAATTTTATAGGTGCCGGAGCTCTGCTGGACATTTTCGCTTGTATTTGTAGGCAACGACCCATCATTCACTAGTAGAGGTGGCGGAGCGGAGCTCCGGCAGCACTACCGCACTGCTATTTTTTTAACCAAAAGCCCTTAAAGGTGGTAACGGGGACAGTCTGGAGATTGAATGCGAAAAAAGGTTGATTTCTTTTATTAAAGTTTCTGTTCTTAATTGGAGCATGCTTTTTTATGATTAGTTTCTGGTACGTAGGTTGTTTTGCACCATTTTGCACACCATTAATACAATTTGTTTTTCGCGGCTGTTACTCTCGTTGCAAAAAGTTTATGGATTCAAGTGAATCAGCCTTGGATTAAATGTTGCACAGTTACTTGAACTCATGTTTTTTCTCTCAAAGCAAATTTTTGGGTGCTCTATACAAAATTGCTCCTGATGGTTTTCTAACAAACATTTACCAATATACCCGGCTAAAATTTTACATGTCACAAACGTGCAAAAACTGAAGAATTGCAGAGTGAATTACAAACCGTAGACTTAAGAGAAAATAGAAGAGAGAAGCAAACACAGGCAGAGTAAATTAAGAAATGTCATAGAAGAATGAAGTTGTAACTCCCATAAGGCTTATATGTAGACATCCACCTACAACCAACAGCAACACTCAAATTCCATATCCTGCAGAAAGTAACCAAGCATCAGCCCTCAGGCATACGCCACGGAAATGAGTGGAAGTACAGCAAAGCCATGAAGTCTCGCATGTGATTTACACGCAATTAATGGACAATTAGTATCAAAACCAGTGGTTCTTAACCTTTTCCCTACTGCGCCCCCCTTAAGCATTTGCCCTTTGTTTCAACCCTACTGATAGTAAAAAAGTTGCAAAAACAAATGTATTTATCGGTAAATTTATTGATCAAACTTGTTGTATGTTGTAGAGTGCGCAAGGGCTCGCACCTCCATGGAAATTAATTGATGCACCCTGACCAGGCTTCCTCCCAGTTAAGAACAACTGGTTTAAACAATCAATGGAAAGTAAAATTTTGTTTTGAAGTAAAGACGCCTCAAGAATCGCTACGTCCTTGAACTACCTCCATATGTTGCATTGTAAAAAAGCAATGTCAATGAAATATATTTTTCAACGCTTGAATATAGAGCGGATTAAATTTTATCTCGACTTCAGAATGTAGGATTATTTTCAGAATCGGATTGAATTCTGTAGCACGTTAGGGATCAGAAGTTTAGTTTAGGATCAAAGTACATATGCAGAACATAAATCTGCTTCTCCATTTTGTTCCAACGAAAAGTTGCACATACTTTTTCTATACAGTTTTGATACACGAAAGTTTTCTGCATTGGCTGATAACTTTGCTACACTTCTAGACAAATTCACTCACAAGGCAGCTGTAGATTAGATAATCTCTTTATGTATTTCGGATTTGTCAAGTAATCAGTTTCGTCTTTCTTGATTTTTGGCCGCAAGTATTTATACCTAGCGTGTCTTTAGGACGTAGCAAACTGCTAAAAGAAGATAACGACTTTGACGCTCACAGTTGCCGCAAAATACAGCATTCATGATACGAAAGAAATTTATTTAAATGACGACATATAATTTTTAAATGACATCAACTTATTCACAAAAAGTGGCAGCATGCCTGATCTCGCTTTGATAAATGCGCATTGATAGGAGCCGTCAAATTTTGTAAACACCGTCAAAATATACGTAGCTATATCATTATTTTGTTTTACTTGGTTAAGACGAGTTTAACATTCTTTTTCATTGTCACCATTAAAAGAAAACACCAACAAAGGCTTACCTAAACTGTAGAAAGTATTCAGCTCTTGAGTCTTTTCCTGGTCGGTGTGTGATACGCACTTTGTTTTTCCAAATGATTTCTTGTAAACAACAACTAGGCTATTCACAGGCGTTGTTTATTTCACCTATATGGGCTATTTCTGTCGAAAGAAGAAACGTGGAAGAGCGTCTGTGTACAAATTCCACTGCTGCCATTCGATCGGCGCAAATCGGCGTGGCATACAAAGCACAGATTGTTTTTCGAATGACTTGTAAAACGTTCATATCAATGGCACTTCACCGAATGCTTGAACCGCTGCGGCTGAAACAGCAGGTGCCATTCAAGTCGATGCTGTGGAGTGCAATTTAGAGCGTGGTAGAAAAGTCTTGCTGCAATGCAAACGGCTACATCGTTTTCGACAAAAGGTGCAGTTTGGCTTGCACCTTACAGATCTTATCTCGAACTAAAACTGAATTGACTGAGTCTTTACACCTTTGAAAACAGAGTCCATTTTCGGTGCACTTTTGTAAGTGATTTGAAAATTTCTATGATGCTGACTATAAAGTCAAAAAAGCAAGAATCCGTTCATATACGTTTTGTTATAAATCACGTTTACGTAAGTTTGCACTCTTTATGTCTACAGCAGAGTTTCCCGAACGCTGTGCTCCGCAGGACAGGGCACGGTGTGTTGTGAAATTTTGGAAAAAATGAAAGCATACCACAATGACTTATTGTGTACCATTTCTCATATTGTAAAGCCGTGTTGCCAGTTCTATTCATGGTGTCTGCTGTATAGAAAAAGAGGCATTAACCATATCTGGTATAACACTAGGCCCAACTCGTTGATACCTAAATCATCTAAAATATGTTTAATTTTGGACAACATAGAATCACACAATGCTTAAGGAGTAGAATGTCGGGACCAACCGTTGTTTCAAAATAAACCATGACAGCAAGTGCTTCTTGATTGCTTCAGTCGCTGTGCCGACCTGATTGTTAGTTTGAAATGTTCCTTCGTGTAAGGGGTTTCGGAAACACAGCTGGCCACACGTGGATTGTTTAATTTTTTTCTGACCGTTCACTCAAATTCGGGTACATGGCCTTATCCAGGGGTCACCAACATAATGCCCGTGGGTACGAGGTCGCCCGCGGGCCTGTTTTGAAAATAGTATTAACATAATCAGGGTCTTCACACAGATGAATGTGATTAGTTTTATTGATCATAACATCATTAAAGATGAATTGAGCAAAATGTTTTATTTCAGACATGTATATCAAACCGGCAGCTCTTCGCATTAAACGGTACCCAAGAAGTAGCTCTCTGTTTCAAAAACGTTTGTGACTCCTGTTCTTATCGCATTGAACGAACTCTTTTAATGGTTACGTCTCAACTACGACGTTTCGAGTACGGCCGCATGGAAAACTGGCGTGAGAACAGTGACCAACAGCTGAACAGAATGCGGAAATCACTACTCACTAAAGTGTATAACATGCCCTTGTCAACCCTGGGGCAGAAGAACCACACGTTTACTTTTGGTCGAGACAGTTCCTCTTTGGGGTTGTATTCGGGTGTCCTTCAGGACCGTTGCCAGGATGTAGCAGCAGGGGGGCCAAAAAACAGTAGGGGGAAAAAAACAGTAGGGGGGAAACATTTTTAAAATACAGTATTGGATGTATGCAG
>JGI24021J15306_10003022_pt1 | contig 18713 bp, 11 predicted proteins | sample Ectturendosymbi1_FD_15306 | JGI IMG/M metagenome (IMG submission 15306)
TTAATTAATCAGAGACGGGCAAATTGCAAAATTCATCGGTCGATTTCTAGTCTTAAGAGAAAATGTGGTTTTATGCTGAAAAGTGATATCAAAAGCTTCCCTTCCGCGACAGACCCCCTTTATTTCCAGGCTAGATGCGCCCCTGAGTGCGGGGCCCTATGTGAAACACTTCTGCGGGGCCCCACTCAGTGGTGTGTATAAATTTTTGAGGGGGAGCATGGCGTAATGATAGAAAGTGGTGATGTTACAAAGCGATGCCCGAAATGTTGACGCCAAGACCTCTCCAGCCACTTCAATCTACAGTGCCGTTAAACCCAATAAACCAAATAATTACGACCCTCATTAATATCTCATCTCTGGTCAGGCACCACCTCCCTTATCAGAAGTGAGTTGCGAATGTAGTACCTCCAGAGAGGAGAGGTATTGGGTGCTATGCTAGTGGATATCCAGAGCTGAAAAGTTTGCGGTAGTAACAAAAGATTACATTTTTTCAGGCCAGGAATAAGAGCCATGGATGACCTTTGATGGTGTTCTTTGTATTCGTTTGCAGTGAGACTTACAAAACCGTGTTCCATCACTCCCGTTTCTGGGGAAATCCCTAACATTCCGACTGATGATTTCGAAGTAGCAGGATCATTTGTTCATCCATATTTTGAATTTTTTTGCTCGCATTCTTCATCAGATGCACATCTGACGAGGTTCTTCATTTGTCAGAATCAACACGTTCGAAACGACTTATATAACTTCCACTTTGACTGTCTGGCGTAACATGACCATCATAGCATGGTCACCATGCTAGCTGCTACGTTGTCGCCATCTTCAATGTGGTGTGGCATTGAAGGTATGCCCTCAGTGGTTAAAATACTTGTCAAACGCCCTTTCTTTTTTATGCTTCGGTCTGTTTATGCCTTATCTTTAGGCCTCTTTTGGCTGCCACGTAACATTTTCGGCCTAGATCTCTTGGTCTTTGACTCGTAATATTTAGCTTAGTTACAAACAAAACATGCTTTGTTGAAATGAATAGTGACGACGATAAGCAGAATAAGCTAGCAGGCGAAAATCATCCTTACGCCACACAAGGAATATTATTCAATCTTAAAATAAGACACTCTTTCAATTTTGCTGCGACGCTGCTGTCAGCCACAGCAGAAAATAATAATTGTACTCGGTTAGTCTGAATATTAGTGCATCGCGGGCATCACCTCAACTCCATTACATTAAAGTTAAGGATGGACCAATTCGAGATATCCATCCGGCTTACTTTCGACCAACTCATTGTTAGAAGTTGTTTACACAATTTGCTTGATTTTTTAATAAAAATTCGAAGAGGTGAGAAATGTGCGAAAAAGAGTACAAAAAACTTTGTGGAAAAATTACAAATATCGCGCAATAAAATTTGCATTAAATTTGTGCTTTTGCTTGTTATTTAACTGATTGGTTTTGCACACAAATCAATTTTTTTTTCAAAAAGAAAAGTTTGCACATGTAAAAGAGTAAAATATCCCTAAAGAAATATTTTAATCAATTCTTGCTGGAACTAGAAAAAGCTTTTTGGCAAAATAGGTTAATTTTATGCATCTTCAAATAAGCATATTGTTGTAATTACCATTTACAGTCAGACCCGTACCGACGCGAGGGCATTCGGGGGCAGTGCACCCAAAAAATCTGTTGTGCCCAGAAAAAATTTGTCTTAAACATACAAAAACAAAATTCCTTCCCCCTTAAAATGTATTTTTCTCCCCCAAAACCTTGAAACCTGACTACGGGCCTGTTTACAGCAAAACGGCAAATAACTTGAGGGTTTAGGTAGCAATCTCAAGTGAGGGTAAAAACGTTTCTCATATACGAGTTTGAAGACGCTGCACCAATAAAATATGTATGTCACACACTTACTTTCGTAATTTAGAAAATGCTGACATATAGAAATATACAGAATGTAAATTATTCTTAGGAAAAAATAAACGCAAAATAAATTGCACATTATTTTCCTTTTATCAGCTACACACACACAAACACACACACACAACCATTCCTTTCGCTTAAATCTACTGTACGTTTGGTCTGGAGTGGCTTCCACGATGCCCGAACAACGTGAGTTCACCAGAAAGTTACAAGCCTCTTCGCTTATTTGTTTATGACGACGCACTTACAAAAAAACAATTTACAACAGTCATAATTTTTGAAGCGATTTCGAACTGCGCGCCAGCTACATTTAACCATACCTTTAAATTTCCTGTTGCACGACCTGAGTAAGGCCATGCTTTATCTCTACAAAATCTGTGCAATACATTGTCAATAGCCGGCAGAAACTGCCTACGAGTTTGCTTAAATCTTGCGTCAGTTACGAGTTTGCCAGGGACGCCGGAACGGGGGTGCATTACGGGGCACTGCCCCCCTGACCTTTGAAAGGAGGGGTAAAGAGGGCACAGGTGCCCTTACATAACAGTATCATAAGCAATTTCATGATTTATCAAGATCAGTTTGAAACAAATTTACAGCAGCTATTCGCGCACACCTAAAATTCAGAATGCTTTTCTATAATTTCTGTTATTAGTTTTGAGGTCAACATTGTTGCTAAACATGTAAATACGAAAAGAATGACTATTATGGCTATGGGTGTGCTTTCACAGTGAGCTCAAGCAAACAATTTTGAACTCGTGGTACGTCAAAGCCATGGGCGTCCGCAGGGGCGATTGAGGTGATCACTCCCCCTAAAACCTACGAATTAACCTCATTTACCATGATTGTGTACAATTCGGAAAACAGCATTCGCATTTTCACAATACAAGGCTATTTTGTCTTCCATTGCTTTGTCACAGAAGTGTTGGGAAACATACTTCATCTCTCTTAAAGTAGTGACCCGGATTGAGGCTTTACTAACAAAATATTACTGCAATCTCCCCCTAACCTTATACCCCGGGGTCAAAATGGGCATTTGCCCCTTTCTGGAAATTGGAACTAAGAACTAAAACTTTCTAGAAAATTTGACGTCAGCAGTTCAATTCCGACTAATTGATCTATTTCTTGCAATAACAGTTTATTTGCCGGTACGACACTTGACACGGCTACACTTACAAGAGGCAGGTTCACTGTTCTGGTGTCATGCAGTGCTGAGCTTGCAGTTCACTCATGCCCGCTCCTTTGTGTGCAGGCATAGGCGTAGTCAGGGGGGACATAGGGGCCATGTCAACGCAAAATGTTCAGAACATATAATCATTTGTGCTTTGTGAGGCGGTATCACAAAGAAAATAGTTTTGTTCGCCTAAAATCAAACATTTTGGCCCCCACCAAATTCTTGCACCCCTCCAATTTTTAGGCTGGCTACGCTACTGCCTGCAGGGGCAAGTTGCCAAACTTGCGAGCGGATGGTTTTACTGTTGGTCTTTATCGTGTAGTAATAACATGGCAACAACTCTTCAAATGTTCACTTCAAGTTACGATATTAGGCGTTTTGTCGCATGTGACTCTTGAACGCAGACATCTTGGCAGGTAATGTAGCGAGACAGTGGCTGCTGATAGCGGCAAGCAAGGACATCGGAGAACGGTGGAACTGAATCCCTGACCTTTCAAACGAGGGACAACCGGGGCAAAGGTGTCTTTTCATAAGCAATTTTTTGATTTAACAAGATCGAATTGAAACTAGTTGTCTATAGTTTGTTTTATTATTTTGAAGTCAACAGTATTGTTGAACTGTAGCAAGCATAATCAGGGGCGTAACGAGGCTAGACGGCGCCCGGGGCAAGAAGCAAGTTTGGCGCCCCCATGTTCGAACCATGCGATCTTTCGAAAGGAAATTTACTGTACTGAAGAAAGTACTTGTGAAATTGTTGGGAATTTTCGCCAACCCAGCAGACATTTGGCGCCCACTGCAGTGATTCAGAGCCTCCATAATGATTCGGCGCCCTGGGAATTATGCCCCCCTTGCAGCCCCGTCGTTACGCCCCTGAGGATAATTGCCAAGCTCTAGCCAGATTGAGAAACCAGGAGGCGAAGAGTTTACTGAGAGGAGCCCAAATTTTTTTAACTATGTCCAACACATTTCACATTTTTCCAGGGAAGGAAAAATTTTTTTCATGGGAGACTAAGCCCCCTGCGCCCCTCCTAGTAACGGGCATGATCATTGGTAACGATTTTTTTTGTTTTGTATAAGTTTGCATTGCCCTCAACGTTTTTTTGCCCCCCCCTGTCCTACCGATGTTCCGGCGTCCCTGGAGTTTGCCATACTGCATTCCTATTTTCAGTACTATCTTTCCTTGTAAGGCTGCCATCAGTCAATAAAGAGAGAAACTTGTAATAAAAACAGACCAATTTTGTGCAGCCCGGGGACACATCGAGAACCGTGCTGTCACTGCTGTGTTAATGAACACGATTGCATTTGTTACTACCCATGTAAGGCTGGCATTTCTAACGCGGGAAAGAAATGATGGAACGGTAACACTATTACGAAAGAAAAGTATTGTCGATACAATTCGATAGAGGTCTGTAGTTCGACGAAGTGTAAAGCATAATTTGGTTATAGTACTTTTTAATCTGTTTCTACTTCGATAGGCTCCAAAAATGGGCGCATTTATTTAAATGGGGAGCCATTCAGCGGAGCACCACAGACGTTTTGGGGAGCAAGTTGCCCCAAACTGTTCCCCCTGGATCCACCACTGGTTCTACTTTAAATAAAACCTTACAGAGTGAGAGCGTCATTTTTGCCGTGAACGTGCCATTTTCACTGTTCAGCAAAACTTCGCATGCCATCTATTTCACTTTCCCGGGTACCAATTTACCAACCACTGCCGTAAACGCTTCTTATACGTTATCTTTCGCCACACAACTACAAAATCAGAACTGCATACACGGCTCACTCCGCACGCGTTTTGAATAGGCAGTAGCACTGCGCGCTTGGAAGGTGGTCAACTAGTACACGGCAAAAAAGCGTTTCACTTTTCTGGTGTCTACCACACAACATTGTTTTAGCTACTAACTCTTACGTCAAAAAACTTGGCTTTCTTGGCAAGAAAATGGAATAAATGAAACTGTCTACTTAACCTGAGATACTATTATGCCTTTTTGATCGCGAATCATCACAGCTGGTACTACAGTACAAGCTGGTGCATGTGGGCGAAGGCCCTGACCAGGGCTTCCGAAAGCATTTTTACCAGAGGACACGAAGACCAAGCGGGCCCCCCGTACCTTCTCTGGTGCCGTCATTCAAACTTAATTGCATAGCTTATTTGTATATTAATCAGAATATAGATAAAACAGCTACCATGCTAAGATTTAGAAATAGATTAATCGTTATACTGCCAACTGGCTTACACTAGTAATTTTACAGAAAAACTTAGGGTGCGTACCGTACTTATATCCTCCTGGGCCGCAGTACTGAGTACCTACCGGGCCCGGGTACGTTGTACCTCTTCTACAGTTCAGTTTATTTCTGCATCCCGATCAAATACATAAAATAATACTTCATCAGGAATACAGGGACAGGAAGCGACTGCCGCAGCTGTCATTCATGTCACTGCCCCCACAAGTTCATGCAAAACAACAAAATACAAATGAAACGCCATAGTGAAAAGCAAATAAATGCAAACATTAATTGAGACGTTGCACTAAGTTAACAACACCACATGTTATTCTAGCCTCCTCGTAGACGCTGTCCCTGACTCACTTTTACTGGTTTTAGAGGTGGCAACTCGCTAGACTCCGTGACCTCATTCGTCTTTCGCCATTTACCACTACGTGGACTCGATGGTAACAACAATTGCGGCCTGAAGCGGAAATCGAAGACGCGCCTTGACATCAAAGTGCGATGCAGGATCTTCGCAATCTGCTGTGGCGCCAGCAAGCCATTTCCCGGTAGCCATATACAATGCAAGCCACAAACGGTTCTGCCTGCTTTGTTTTATGGCGCTGAGACCTGGTCTCTCACAACGAATCTCTCCTGGCTAAACAGACGCGGCAGCAGGGCTCTCAGATCAGCGCTCAGTCAATATCCACTGGAGGAAGTTTACTTCTAACACAGAAGTGATAAACATTCGGCCCGCAAAAGAACTTTGTGCGGCCCGCGAAGCATTCAGGCGAGACCAGCATTCTTGAAGTTTCTTTGACCCGCTTCTAATCTTTGCGATGTCGATGAACAATCTTTTTGGTTTTCGACAGGTTTCATAGTATCACTAAACAGTTGCGCGGCCCGCTTACTCAGGGGTAACTGACAAAGTGGCCCGCGATAGCAAATAGGTTCGTCACCCCCTGCGTAACGCAACAATACGTCACTACGTGCCTTCGCGCGTCTACCGCAGATTGCCAGGTTCGCCTTATTAGGCCAAATTTCAGAAATCTGGACATTTGCGAGAATGAGGCCCCCTTACGTTACTCAGGACCGCACAACACGGGGGCCCTAGTGGATCTGGCTGGCTCTACGCACGGTGCCCCAAGGAAAACCGCGTATGAGATGATGATGACTAACTAGGCCAAATCTCAGGGTTCCTAATCCTGCACAATTTTAAATATATATTTCCAGACTTTTTTCTGACTTTTCCAGACTGAAAGTTTTTCGAATGACTTACCCAGGTAAAATATAGACAATATAACTGTTAACATGATAAAAGTAAAATTACCAATCTTGAATAAAAGATTACGAAAATGCATGTCAAAAAATCACGTCTACGATAAATTTATTTTCTTTTTCGATACTAACAAACCAAAACAATTTTTTCCAGACTTTTCAAGGCTTAGAATAACATCCAGTAAATGAGTAAAACGTGCAACCAGCTCCTCAAGCGTGCCATTTCCCGCTTTCATTTTCCCAATCGCCACCCTCCCGCATTACCAATCTAGCGCATCGTTGCCTGTAATATATGTAAGGCTTTTGCGCCAGCCTGACACTTTTAAGTGAGCGAAGTTATGCCTATTTCCATTGTAGATAACGATATGACCATCGCGAGTTGATTATAGCCAGCCACTCAGAGAGGTAACATGCAGTAATCTGCTAACACCAAGCCGCTTCTCAAATCACTTCAAACATACACTACCCAATTAAAGGCGGACAGAAATGTTTTTACACCACGTAAAACTTTTTCTCAGCGTGACTAGCTCGTGTTGTTCCTTACTCCCAAATGCAATTAATCAACCTGTAACAGAAGGAAGGCACTTTCCCACGAAATGTCAACATCAACACAGCGCGTGGAAATGGACTTTGAACTGGCAAGGACTCGATTAAGCAACGTGGTTTCCAATTCAGCAAAAGCGGTCACTGGCCATTCACAAGCGAACTAATCGAATGATTTCTGTTCATCTTGGCAGTGCTGTGTTGTGCGTTGCTGTGGAAAGGGAGTATCAACCAAATATGACCACAACCTTTGCCACGTTTTTTGAAGTTGTACTTGAGCGTGTTGGAACATTTCAACAATAAACACACAAATAGCACAGTTGAAATCGTACGAGCATGAAATGAATGTAAACTTTACCCCGGAATGGGATCAACTTTTATCAAATGATTTATTCAGTTCCTATTGTCTTCCTTATTTAGAACTGTAAAAATATTGATGCTGGAATATTCGTATCGCTTTTGTCAGGGTGCTCTGTAAAAGAAGGATGTCTGTCTGTAGCGGATCTTGATTGCGGATATAAAATGACGTAACCGGAGTCGCAAAAACCAATAATTTACGCTGAGCAGAAAAATAATATTTGTTGCTAACCTAAGCCTACTTTCAACAACCATCGCTCTCACACCAAGAATATTCCAATCTTGATAACAAGCTTCAGTTGGACCCAAATTTAGGTTTGAACAGCTGTGAAAATATAAAAAAGTAAAATCTCGCAACTTTTTAGCATTACGTGTTTGAGGGAAGGTTATATTAAATTGCAATGAAACATTTGTTGTATTGTATCTGCACCTTTGTATGTTGTGTAAAGAGTTTTTTTGCCACTCCGGTTACGTCATCACACATCCGTCAACGATATCCGCTCTGACGGACATCCGTTCTTCACATTGTACCTTTTTCAGCAGTTCTTTTCAACGCCACGCAGGAAATCGTGTTAAAATAAGGCAGCAAAAACATATAATTCTCTTATTTCGCAAAACACTTTTGCTTTATTACAGCGCTAGAAATTATTTAGTTTTAGCCAAAACTGTGGAAAGGGGCGATGAGCTAATTTACTGTAACTTTTCCACCGGCAAAGTCATTTCAAAAACTGTAATGATAAAAGAGTTGGCATGGCACAAGCTTTTGACTACGATCAATCAATCTCTTCGGAAATGCAATTCGCCGGTTGTGAAAAGGAGGTAGGAGACCGATGAGTTAGTTGGGCACATGCCGAAACTCTTCGAAAGTGCTCATCAACAGTTCTTCTGAACGGCTTTGGCTGCATCTTATAATAAAAAATTACCTTATTCGTGTAAGTGCCCGAAATTTTATTCCTTTTATTTGCATTTCGTGGCAAAAGGCTCGGATGTAGGAATTTTGTAAGAATAGGAGACACAAGATGACAGAATTTCAAAATTTTGATTCAATCAACTTCTCAACTGGAGTGTTGCTGTGTTGGAATTATTTGATAGCACTAGACCTAAACTTATCACTCATCTTACAATAAATTTCAACCGAATCTGTTCGGTTGTTACAGACTCCGTTTAAAACAACGCAAAAGAGCTGAAATGTTGTAGGAAAAGTGATCATCTCAGACAAGAACGCATGAGTTTTGAGTTATCTAAATCAGGTTTCTTACATCCAAATATGTAGTTTGAGAGAAACAACTTTTTATCGTTATTAAAACATGGAGAAATCAGAAGCAAAACATTTCATATCATTATAAACTTAAAATGTGCGATGCCATGACATGTACAGATGATAATGAAAGTAGTTATTTACTGAAAGTAATCATGCTTTCAACTGAATCTTCTCGTTCATTTTTTGGGTGTCTCCTTCAACCTTGCTGATGACAACTGGTGCCTACACCTTCTCCTTTGGAAATACGCCGATACGTTTGTGGATGAACACAGGGGTCGATAAAGGCGGTCGCCAAGGGTTCCCCTTTTTCAGAGATGCCGTAGGTCCCCAGTTTTTGCATTGTTTGGTTAAAAAGCTTATGAACCAGTCTAGAGCCACATTTTAATAAGCGCTGAAGCAAGTCATATGTTTCTCAAATTAAAGCAAAAATTACATGCAAATGTGTGAAATGGGACCCCTCAACTACTTGTTTTGAGACCCCTTACTGCGAGTTTGCTCCGGGCCCCTAAGTTCAAATATCAAGCTCTGCATGAGCAATCATACACTTTGATCCATGTAACTTCCTTCAGTTTCGTTAAAATCACACTTTGCTGCAGAATTGATATCGACGCCAGGAGTGATTCGTTCTCGCATGCCCCCATCATTATCAGTTTCATGTCTCGTAATCCCTACTTGCAAATTGGTGATGATCTTTTTTGTATTCTTTCGCTTAAATTGGCTTCCAACAACCGTACCTGGTGACCCACCTGAACATAAAATGTAATTGTGGAAGTCCAAAAACAAAAAAGGAGTCAAAGAATACAAAAAATCTCAAAACTCATTCCCCAGATTTTTCCTTCATATGTTCCGACCCTTATGGGCTCTGCGACACAGCTTCTTGAATCTTTTTTCTGTTAGCAGGAGTATTCGGACAACCTAAACCAGTGGTGCACAAACTTTCCGCTATTGCCGACCGCATTACGTTTATTTCTATGAATTACAGCCGCCAGTGAGTTAACCAGCGGCGGCTCGTGACTGCGCTTCGTGGGGATGCTGCAACTCCTCCAAATAAAGATTTTATAAAGGTTTTCCACGGCGGCGCGGACTGTTGTGATCAGGGTCTCCAAGAGATCTTTTTAAGCGAAACAAAGCCCATTTGGGGCCCCTAAGACATGCAAAATTAATTTGAAATAAATCAAAAGTGAGGCTAATTAATGTGCATCAAACTTCAACAAGAAGTGCTCGTTTACTGATCATATGAAACATTGTGTTAAAACGAACATACAGGTATTCAAGTAATGTGATAATGTTACCATTTTTTAACATGATTTTTAAATGTTCATAGTAAAATCTTATCAAGGAAGAAATTAGAAAAATGAAAAATACCGCAGTCTCAGAATGAATGGAGTCGATCGAGGTTGAATAAAACGCTGCTAGTGAAATTTGACTGCGACCTCGTTGAGTAACTGTTTCCTTTGTGTCCTTGGAAATGAGCTTACTTATTATACGAAGAATGAAGAGACAGAACGAAATATTTTGTCAACAGACTATTGCTTCTATTTGTGACCGCGAGGCACAATAAATAGCCACACGGGCCACAGGCCGACGACCACTGCTTTAACACATTCTGTCGAAATACTGTAAGTGGTTAGTTTCTCCTGTATGGTTTCGAAATCTTCAGATTTCTCGGTATGTCCGCCAATCCTAAACTCACATTTGATTAGAGCTTGAATCTGCTTGCGGCGCAAGTTTACTAATCAGCAAAATGCTCAGCACACCGCCGCGGTGCATTATAAGCACTTGCGTCCTGCACTGCAGTTACTTGTTAATTTGCAACGTTTTAGTTATCTTACACATAATGTGCGACATTCGAGGGCTACTGTTGTTAGATTAAATTTTATTGTGAACTGGCATGTGTCCATTCACATTTCACTTGAAGTATCACTTAGTTTGCAACCCTTGGTTTATTGGAGACAGTTTTTATTAAAGATTTGTTTGAAAATGTTTGAAAATGAAAGACGTAAAGCAGGGGTGGGGAACCTGCGGCCCGCGCGAACATTTGATATGGCCCGCATCAGAATTTTCGTTGCCAATTTGGAGTACAAAATCGCGTCATAACGAAGCTCCATGGCAAGCAGATACTTAGATAGTATGTCAAGAGAATCCCTCGATCATAGTTAGATGAAGGTTGAATTTTTGGACTAAATCAATTGCTTTTGCGGCCCGCTAGCGGTAATCCACCATTTATGCGGCCCGTGACAGTAAATAGGTTCCCCACCCTGACGTAAAGGAAAATTCGGTTCAATGGACAGACTGGGACAGAAGTACGCAAACATTAACGTTCAACAAGAATAATTACTGTTAATAATTATCAATGCATCATATCAAAAAAATCCACTGCCAGCAATTCACATTCAAATATATCACACTAGGTTACCAAATCCTTTAGTCCAAACCAGTTTTATCACTGGGATTAACGTCGCTACATTATTCCGAGTTTGTTAGTAACAAACACTCAAATGTTCCTTCAGTCCGGGCCCCGGAACACTGTTCCTACTGGACCCCTCTCATAGGCCCTGGTTGTGACGTATGACATTTGTCTTCCTACGATCCAGTTGTGAGACTTCGACTTCTGTATTATCGACTTCTGTATATTGCTCTGTTGCAGTGACATGCTATGGGGTGAATGATTGATGTGGCACTGATATCTTTAGTTATAAGCACTAGCACACACATTAACCCGGCGCAAGTAACATTTACCTCTTCGTTTGCTGATCCACTGCAGTCTCACCTTATCTAACACGGTCGTATAACAATTTCTTGCCTTCACAGTTATTCAATAAAAAGAACGTTTGTTTTGCACCACGGTGGTGACTGGTGGTTTTAGAAAACGTCTCAGCTTATTAACTGTAATTGTCCCAGTCGCACCGACTAAAAATATCGAGATCAGAAACAGCCATAGGTGATCATATCACACATCCGTACTAGAGAAAGGAATGCCTTATCATTTAGGCCAGTGGTTATCAAACTTTTCTGCACGTTGACCCCCAATTGAAGTATACAATTTTCTGTAGACCCCATCGCCTATCCCAACAGCTACTAATACAAAGAAAGTGTGTGAAAATAAATTTGAGTACTTTATACTCGAAACAGTTTTCATAATGTGATGACCACAATGGATGATTTAATAAAAGACTATTCGAGTCAAATATACTTTTAAACTACTGCAGCTGAGATTTGACCAGCCCTCTTAATTTAGTTTGATTTGTTGAAAAAAGCCGTTTGCATTCCTTGCCCCATTAACAATAATTTTGAATTGAAGGCTTCATTGCTTCAGTAGACCCCAGCAGTTATTCATTAAACCACTGACCATTCAGTGACCACCATTCGACCCCGTGACTACTTATCGACCCCTTGGATGGTCCAACTGACCCCTGGGGGTCGATATTGACCACCTTGAGAGCCACTGATTTGGGCCAAAAAATCGGTATTTCTGGAAATACTTAACACAGTTATTCGACGTCACGCACTAATAGAATGTTGCTGCGACGGATTACCATTTGCGTGAATTAATTTCTAATGATTAAGTGCAACCACACATATTTCAGGATTTGCTGAAACATTGGGTGTTAGTTACTAGTACTGTACGATTAAATCTAAGCACAGTATTTAAGTCAGAATTAATTTTGATGTTAAGTGTATTTTTCAAAAACCTACGTGACATTAACTCGCATACAATTTAGAGCTTGACTTTTAAAACCAGTTTCAATTCTGACACAAATCAAAACTTTAGGCCTACTCCAAAATATTATTCAAAGTTGTTCCTAATTTGAGGCTGAGGAAACATCAAGTTAAACATGTGCTCAAGGCGCATTCTGGAATACAGCCCATACTCTTTCTAACAATAAACCCCAAAACCCCAAATTACCTTGCATTGCAATACCAAACAACTCCACATGGAACATCACCTCAGGTAGAGTTTAACCTCTTGTAGCATAAAAGCCAGTACACACGAGTAGTTATATATGTCGTGATGGATCTACTTTTCGGGTAACGGAAGTGGTGTCATCACGTCACATCCGGTGACGTCACACCGGTAGAAATTTTGTCAGCAGTGGTGACGTCAACATTTATTTGTCAGCGTCACCATTTTGTCACAACGGTTGATATTTTTCAATATTTCCGGTGATGACCTCACACATGTGACGTCACATCCGATGGCATCACAATCGCCACCATTTTGTCGCATACTATTTTTAGTCACAATGAACGTCACAAGGGACGTCATTTTCTTATAACGGTTGGTATTTTTAACACTGATGGTCAAGCAGGTGCAAACTGATGAAAGTGAGATAAAATATTGTCAATTTAATATGTAATCAATTAAAAATCAAAATTATCGAAATCAATTCCTTGCAGGTAATTTAAAAATAAATTGCTTTTCATAGATGACTCGAACCTAACAATTGTTTAAATTGTTATAGTATTTTAAACTAATTTAATTGATAGTGACGTCAGTTGCGCTGCAGCTGTTCGCTTTCACTCTCGTTAGAACTGTACAGTAGACAAGACTATACCGCAAGACTTTTTATAACAAATCGATAAACCACAGTTCAGATATGTTTAGATACCTAACTTGTTAAATTCTTGTGTTTTTGCACAAAGAGTGGATCGAATCCAGCACTTGTTCAAATAGTTTATCAGATTAAACAAAATCTAATTAAGACACACTGTGGATATGTAAACAGATTTTCTCCCCAGGCACATCAAGGCATGCCCGTTGGAGACCTCAAAAGAGCTCATTACTGTGGGAGTTATGCGATTGTTGCGCCACGCATGTGACGTCACTATTCTATGCGACGTGAGCTTCAATTAGCTTAGACGCGACTAATTGCACAACGCTTAGGACAGGCAACATTAGCTGACATCCAATTGAGTTCACTGCTTTTGCAAGTTGGTTTTGCAAGAGTTTTCATAGCAAAATATAAAACCACGTAAGGAGTATCTCAAATTTATTACAGAGAAATTCACAAAAGTCGATCAAAATGTTCATGCAATTACAAACAACTGATTGTAACATAATTTGTCAGGCATTTTGTACGGCTGCGCGAATTGCAAGTCTAAGTCGTTGAACAGTTTCATCAGCAAGTTTTAGTTTCTTGTCAATCACTTAGCATTCAAAACATAGTACGTTCAAGCCAGACAAAACTGCGCGAGGTTGTTTGCAAATGATTTGGCTAAAAAATATGATTACCAGAAAAAACAATTACTTCAATGAATTTAAGATTGAAAAAGTTGTGTTACTAATGAAAAACAACGATTAGTGAGTCGGTCTTGTTCGGTAAACAAATTTTATGTACAGGTTTCGCAAGGTGTGGATGTTGCAAAAGCCATTGTTTTCATTGAATGTAGATTCACGCTATGAGCTTTCACCGTTTGCAAGTTAAAGCGTGTAAAGCATCTTCGTGTTTATTTAAAAATGACAGCACGGGTTGTTTCAGATCAACACTCAATAACTTTATTTCTGTGAACCAAGGAAGTGCAGCTTGCCCATTAATGTTATTTCACTGCAAATCGATGGTAACAATAAGTATTCCTGTGATGTTTTTGGTGTTTTTCTATTGAAACACAAAAAAATATCGAAACCGGTGTTTTTCTATTGAAACACAGAAAAATATCGAAACAGTGGATTTTTACGAATCTGTTGCAAAAGTGTGCAACTGCGTTTGTTTGCAAATGGTTTGTTTCTTTTTTTTTAAACGCAGAAAAAAAATCATGTATTATTTTTTCAATAGATGCTAAAACAGTTTCACATAGTTTTTAATTTGATTTATTCAAAACTATGTAACTGCTTGTGTTTGAAATGTAACAAAAGGGACAGCCGACATCAAAATGTAATAACTTGGCAGAGAAATCATAATGTTTCCATGTATAATGACTTCAACTATGGCATTGCATCGGTGTTGACCTTACACTGCATCGAGTTTGTATCATGATTTGGATTTGAAGATACAGCTCACATCAGTCCCAAGTAAAGATACAATAATGAAACCACGGTAAATATTTTCGAGCCGCCAAACAAGTTGACCTACCCGCCACTTTAGAGTGGTAATCGCAACGAGTAACTTTTCAGGTTATGTGTGTAGGTTTAAAGTCATGAAATGCAACTCTGTTTCCTGGTCATTTCAATAAACACGAGGTAGATTCGTTTTGTCATACAACAGGGCAAGTTTCTTTCAATAGTTCCCGTTAAATCAAACCGATCGCCGGTGGGTTTGAACTCGACTGCAAGCAATGTTTTGTGAAGTTAATTAGTTTCAACATATTCAACGTAGTTGCGGTTTTGAGTACCAAGGGAATATCTGTAACAACACTAACGATTGTCGCAACAGACCTAATTGTTCTGCAGTAGCAGCTCGTCAACTATGTTATGAAAGATGAAACGAAATGCGAAATCGAAACACAGGGGCAAATGTCTCTCGCTGTCAGATTTTCGTGTTGCGCGACGTTTCCAGTTGATTATGAAAATACTTCCATTGAATTGCTCAGCACACGACAACCAGCCATGTTTTGTCAGATGCAGCTAAAACAATCATCGAGTAAAGCTGCAAGTTTTCAAATCAGGGTAAAGTTTTTCACGTTGCCTAACAAGTTAATGAGGCTTGACGCAGAGAGCGGGTGCCACAATATTTCAGGTCATGCGCAGAATTTTTCATAGTTATGAGATGTTTCATGGTAGTGTACACTGTGACTCAACTTACACCCACTAAATCAATTTAATTTTTGCACAACTGACGCTCACAATTTACAAAGCACTGTATAGCAAAAGCTTCTAACTATGGTAGCAAGCTGACCATCTGTCATAGCCACTCTTTGAAAAACACATTATGCGGAAAAAAAAACATGGAGAAGCTTATTCTGAAGAGATATTTTTCAAACGTTTGACACAAAAATTAAAAAATATCGACATAATGCAAGGTTTGGTAAAGTATTTCCCCATTTTATTTCAGCATTTTCGAGCGTTTTACGAAAGACACTTTAATTTTTGATGTACGCCTTTGAGTTTGAAATACTTTTTCCTTGACTTGTTTCAAACATTTTTATTTGTTTACAAATAGATTTGAAGCTTCCTTCTTGAAAATCAAACACAAAAAAATGAAGCCGTTTTATTTTCAATAGATTTTCTGTTTTGTTTGAAAGAATATTGCGATGATAGTTAAATGTTTACCTAATACGTGTTAACTAGGAAATGATATAATTTTCATACATACTGCTTCTGTAACGTCATGTTTCAGTTTTGCAAGGCTGAGATTCGGTTCACATTTCAGAGAATTTCCAGAGCGCAAGTTGACGAATCAAGTAGCTCGCTAGTTATTAGAACGTATTGAAATAATCAGAAAATTTAAAGAAAATCAGAAATTTAATGCCCAAATGCTTTAGTTTGATCGGTGAAAATGATTGTTCTTACAAGTCTGTTGGTAATATTTCCGCATATCTGAATGCCATGACAAGTCTGAAACGCAACAAACTTGCGTTAACGAGCTTCGTGATGGTGAAAAACATCGCGTCGTCGTTACAGTCTTAATTGAATTAGATTGTATTCTCTAGAGAGATGCAAACAGTGCTTTACAGCTTCATAGCTGAATTGCATTGAAAAAACAACTATTTCGTCTCGCATTTTTTGTTAAGCTGTAAGGATTTTGAAACATGTTTTACCAAACATTCAAGTCTTACAACTAGAAATTTACAAAAAATGTACAAAGCAGGACGCGCATCAGAAGGGAAAGTTTCTTGTACTTGTGAAAACAAGCTAACCGAACGTACGTGACCGCGAGTGATGATTTAATTAGTTTCAGCACAGCCAATGTATTTGCGGTTTTGCTTATCAAGGGAATATGTGCAATTTAGATCTCACATCAAAACCCTAGCTAGTGTCGCAGAAGAGCGAGCTAGTGTGGCAAAACGTTTCAGAAGAAAATAAATTCATCTTGGAAGTTTGAAATATGTCCAAAGTCCAAATGTTGATGATGCACAAAAATGTAAGGATAACTTATTAACCATAATGTCCATTAAAATTTTAGCTGCAGTTTTGAAATCCTCGCCCCTGAAAACATGGAAATAGACACTTTATTCATTCAATTTGTTTGAGGAATGGTGATTTGAGAACATTTTTCTGCCAAAACAAGTGCACAACAGTGCCACTAGTGGCAAAAATGCATATTTTGGGGGAAAATATGCTTCTTTTTTTAGCTGAGTAAACTATGAAGTTGTTGAGTTGATATGTTTATATTTATGTCAGGCATAGCTAAAGCATATATCTTTGAGTGAGGAAAGTTTCATCACTCTGAGAAACCATCTACGCAGTCATTTACCCCCCTAAACAAGGGGGTCTGACGGTTATTTTTTGAGCTGTTATCATTTTCAGTACCCTTTAAAACCATTATTTGCCATTTGTGTCAGGATGTTTTGCTTGTAGTCAATAAATATTTCCTAAATGTCATAAATCAGGTGAATATTTAGATCTTGACCAAGAGGGGACCTCACAGTGGGTGGTCAAAATGTGACAAATATGCACTCTGACCGACAAAAATCCAGTTAGTTTTGAGATGCTTATAACTTTTTATCCAAACCTCTTAGCCTAATTCCGACTGCAGATTAAGAAAGAGCATGCCAGAAATATCTCGAGCACCAATTTTCAGACTTATAGCTTGTACAGCAATGTAGTTATGGACTTCTAAAAACCTTTTAAAATGAGCACGGTGATCCACGGGTGCAAAAATGTGTTGGGACCCTTACAGTACAAAAGGCCTTAAAATCCAAACCACTTGGAGTTTTGGTTTGAAACTTGGGGATTTTTTATTTTTCCCACGGAGGCACATTTTGTGCAATTTTGAGCAAAATCCGAGATGGTACCCATGGAAGCTCTGCTTGAGTTGGCATGGAATGACCCTAATCAGGTGTTAACGTTTTCAAAATCTAGAAATATTTTGAAATCGTTGTGAAATTGTTTAGGTGTCAAGTTGTTTTTTGTATCAAAACGTTTGCAAAACAAGTTTATTTTATGTCCATTATAAAATATTGCCGCTTCAAAACATTTTTGTACCAGATTCATGAAATTAATTACTTTGTTAATGTTTGTAATAAGCTTCAAACAATTTCTGACGTGCAAGTCAAGACCATTCGCGTTCTCTGAAATCTAGAAAGCTTTTGAAATCAGAACAAAATTCTTTCGTTGACAAAGCAAAACTAACCACTATGATAGTTTGGTTTGACGGTAAGAGATATGGATAATTTTGCTAGCGTTTCCAGATTTGCTTGGCAAAACATGGCTGGTGGTCGTGTCCTGAGCAGGTCAATAGTGAATACTTTCATACTGAATTGAAACTTTCCTCCAACACGAGAATCTGAGAGTGAGAAACATGTGGTTTTGTGTTTTTGCTTCGCTTTTTGTTTCATGTTGCATAATAAATTGGCGATCTGATACTTCTTAGACCGGTTAGGTTTGTTGCGACACTAGCTAGGGTTTTGTTGTGAGATCTAAATTGCACAAATTCCTTTGATAATCAAAACCGCAAATACATTGGCTATGCTGAAACTAATTAAACCATCACTCGCGGTCACGTACGTTCGGTTAGCTTGTTTTCACAAGTACAAGAAACTTTCCTGTCTCTAAAAAAAGTCAAATTTGTGAAATTTGGCGTCAAAAAAGCCAATCTGCCAAACGTGGGGAGCCGAGGCGGCCTGCACTCTCTTTTTTATTTGCTGAACTGTGAGTGACGATAACGATTCTAGCGCTCCTGAAGTAAAAATCCCGCCTTGCCAACACGCGTGGTTTTGGATGGCGTGGTCGGTCGGGTTTTGCATGCGCTGATAGACTTCGTCCAGGAAAACTCTTAATATTGCTACATTGATTCGGGACAATGCGTTGCTGGGTTTAACCCACCTCTGCGAGTTTTTTACTTGGTTTACAGCGAGTTGCCATTGCTGTGTTGGGAAACTTTGAGATCGTACGTGTGA
>JGI24021J15306_10003023_pt1 | contig 18713 bp, 13 predicted proteins | sample Ectturendosymbi1_FD_15306 | JGI IMG/M metagenome (IMG submission 15306)
ATTAGGCACGGTCTAATTGAAAGATAGAGATCCTAAGAACTTTTCATCACTCACTGTATGAGAAGTTTTTGTTCGCCATTGATACAGTTAAGTTCTTTTTGNTACAACAGAAATGAACGATGGTGGTTTCACATCACAGTATACGAAAGATAATGTAGTATTATAAACAAGATACTATAGTATTATAAACAAGATATTACAGTATTATAAACAAGATATATACTATAGTATTACAAACAAAATACTGTAGTATTATAAACACGATAATGTAGCATTATAAACAAGATACTTTAGTATTATATGCAAGATATTACAGTATTTTAAAGAAGATACTGTAGTATTATAAACAAAATGCTATAGTATTATAAACACGATAATGTTGTATCATAAACAAAATACTGCACTATTAGCGAGATACTATAACAAAATACTGCACTATTAGCGAGATATTATAAGCGAGATACTATAATATTAAACAAGATATTATAGTATTATAAACAAAATACTATAGTATTATAAACACGATAATGTAGCAAGATACTGCAGTATTTTACAAAATGTACAAAAACAAGATACTATAGTACTAATCCAGAACCGTCGCCAGAAAGTCTTCACTAGGGGGGCTTTATGTTAGTGCGGGGGGGCTTGATTTTAAAAATTTCATAAAATTTCCACTGATTTATAGTGTTTCATATTTCGATTTGGGGGGCTTGGTACTTTGTTTGGGGGGCTAAGCCCACCAAATCCTCCCCCTTGGCGACGGGACTGTATTGATGGTGTGTTATATAAATAGATAAGAGGTAGGTAAGATATGATCTTTATTACTTTATTATAGCAGCAATCCTGTGAGGACCAGTTGTTTTCAATCAACCGGCCGAAGCATACCGCCATGATTATGGTAAGGCACAGACATCAGAAAGCACACCTGCTGAAGTACGTCATCACGGCAGTCTGCGTGGGCATGAACTGCAGGTCTGGATGGAGTTGCATGTACAACCAGTAGCACAATGTTTTGTATAGAGCGTATTCATTGAATGTAAAAAGTTTGGACGACTTGATTACCTAAAATATATATAAATGTTGTCAGTGACTCACAGCACTGAAGCCACTGCCACATGGAACAAATACCAGGGCATTTTCAAACATTTTTCTCTCATACTTCATCCTATGACAAGCGAACTCACAAGCGGGTTTGTGTGGCAACGCAAAACCCGATCATTAATGATTTAAACAAAAGGCAGAGAAGCAAGGAAGCTATCACGACGCTGCATATTGGGCACCTTGTTTAAAGTTTCCAAAGAAACGTCCTTCAAAAATACAGTGCTCGATAACTCTGGCACAAGATTCATCTCCAGCCATCTCTCGCATGCAGACACAACGGGCAGTTGTTTGTACTGAAAATATATCACATAATACATCATGCGAATAACTGGCAAGCTTCTTGTTTCAATGAAAATTACGTGCTGGCCGCAGGTCCAGTGACATCACCGTTGCAGCACAGTGGCCCATGATTGAGAAGATGCCATCTTCTGGAGGTAAGAGATTATATACAACGAGGATTGACTTGATGTCAAAATCTGACGGGAGGTATTTCAAATGCCTACTTATCCGCATCCATGACGATAATATTGAATAACGGAACTAAAGACAATTGCTGGTTAGTGTGTAAAAAGCAAATACGAGAGAAATTCCAGTCTACAAGAAATGTCACGCAAAAACTGGTTTGCATATTGATATAGGTGAAGTGTTTGAAAATAACAGTGATATGATCAATGAGCCTAAGACCAGCCACAGTCTGACTTTGTATTGACAAGGAGTAAAAAATGACGTCTGGTTAAATGCACTCTTTCTTCGAAATATTTGTTACGCGCGCCATACTTCATTATTTAATTTCAATAGAATACGTTACAATATAAAAACCACCAATGAACCAGGGTTGCAGTTCGAGTCATTTTGTGAAACATACCAATTTTTCTGAGAAAAGCAACCTTTATGAGACATACAGCAGAAAATTAAAACAGCATTAACTGTAATGATTCTCAAATGTTTCAGCTTATATAAGTTTTATATAAGCCGTCCATCAGTGAGAAAAACTTTGAGGGCAAGCTACGAACGCAGAAAATAGACAGCTGTGCATTTCTGCACCATTTACCTAATGACGCCCTAGACATCGAACAGAGTAAACGTAGAAGTGCAATCAACGTTTATGTCCGGTTTCTTTCTTGCATAATAAAAGACTCAACCAGCAGTAGTTTTCTTTTACCAAATAATATTTCCCAAGACCTACGGGTTGTTAAAGTCAAATGGATGCGATTGGCTGCACAGTCAGTGAATTAATGTGATACCTGCACATTTGTTTGTTGGGGGAGAAACGCTGCGCCATGCGGCTGGGGTCCCAACACAAGAGGAGCCCAAACATGTACGACACTGCACCGTCCAAGAAGCTGTTGCCTGTTTTTGGCACTGAACTATTTCCCCAGCTTACTGTTGCTTTGTACTTAACGGAATTCGAAGTGAATGGGCGTTGAATGAGTCTTTCATTTTGACGGTGGACACAAAATCGGTCCCAAATAAGATAAACGCGAACAGCAAACTTATTTTCTGGTGCATTATAGAACAGATGTTTCAGACATAAAAGCTCTCGGTTTGCTGTAAGCTTTCGAAGAATCAACCAACTGAGCTCTGGTTTCATCATTTTGCGATGATTCAAACTAGCACATATCTGTGCTCAAGTAACTTCACTTCACAGGTGAAACGATTATACGGGGTGTTGTTTCAAGTTTTTATTGGACTCGTCGCCTTGCCAGTAGTTGAATTTATCTGAGAACGACGTATTCCATAGTGTTAATTATCGTAGCTTGCGTTGAGATTTATTAAGTTCATGTTACTTTTGCAGTTAAGTTTTTAAGTTGCAGTGAATACCTTCAGTTGAGTAAGACGTAATTTCCAGTTTTAATTAGCGCAGTTGGTGTTGCGCTGAGTTACACTACAGCAGCTACGCTCAACACGCGGGCGGCCCAGTTTAGGTGTTCGCTGTAGCGAAAATATCCTACATACTGGCAACCTGTCCTTATTTTCATAATCTTCAATTTGAAATTTTAATGCAGGTGGTCCTGAGTGCCACTTTAACACGTCTGTTACCATTGCAGTTAGGATTCGAACCCTTTCAGTACATTAGCTTAAGCCCAACTTAGTATGTTAAGATCAAAGTAAGCAATTCAATGTGCGGCCCTCATTAATGTCATTAAATGTGCGGCTCTGGTTAAGACAGTGAGATGATTTTTGGCTCTGTAAGTCATTTGGGTTGGACATAGCTGCACTACAGTCTTGAGGTTGTTTACTTTCTCTGACCTCATTTTAACCTTTCAACGTTTCACCTGTTAGCATCGCTTGCAGATGTAAATACTGACCGTGCGTAGTGTTGCGTGAAATCGATTTCCTATTAAAAATTTGCGAACAGATGTTTCCTACGAAGCACAAAAATAGAAAATGCTAACAAAATAAAAGATAAGGTAAATGAACTGCCACCTACCCTTGTGGCTGCTTCGAGATACAAACACACAGTATCAGCAGCGAGGTTGGCCGTCATCACTTTGCAGCAGGAATCAATCAGAGTATTAAATCTCAAAAAACAAGCTGTGGCTAAAACTTCAACGGCATCACCAGTAGCAACTATAGCTTCATCCAGGTAGAGATGTCCCAGCGCAATAGCAAGAGCTGAAAAACATTTCTCTAAAGTTAGAACCACGGTCACGCTAGGCCAGGGCCGCCACCAGCCGATCTTTAGACATGTTTTAAAAATTTTGTGGGAACAATTGCCCGGTTTTCCTCCCCTGGTTGCGCCCTGCGCCCCCTGGTTGCGCCCCTGGTTACGCCCTCGGGCTGCGCCCTGCGCTAGGCCGACATATCTTAACACGAAATTGCACAAAATATAGAAAAAATTTAGATAGTTCGTGACGAAATCTGACGTAAAGTAGCTAACGGCTTATCGCAGAGCAGCGAAAAAAGTACAGAAAACATAAAGCATTTCTATTCGATGCGATACAAATAAACGTTACCCTTGGTACCAAAAATTACACAGCACACTTCGGGAAATGACACTGTTGCCAGCATTAATTCTTGTAAGGTTGGAAGCTGAAAACAAAACAATGTTTCGCTTTGCAAAACCTTGATGATTAGCCTGTGACGGCAAATCTTGAGGCTTACGATTAACTACTTTGCCGATACTACAATTCACATTGTGAAGATTTGCAATAAGCACATGTAAAAATATGTAGAGCCCTACGGCAAACAATTCACTCAGTCCCATGTATCTATAAAATATATCCATCGCCTCTACATGAGTACCACACTCAGTACAGCAAATTTTTATAAATGCCTGGAAGTCGGTTACAGACCAACGACAAACTGGAACAGCGAGGGAAAGAGAAAAAGGAAAACAACGAGATGGTAGTGATGTGCTCTTTCCAGTTCGAAAATTAATGACCTCTTTCGTTCTTGACTTGAAAATGGATGAACTTTAAAACAGGCCACTTCTCCCTTCGTGTCTACGCACTTGGCGTCCCAACGAGAGGCTCAACCGAAACCACAAATAGGAAAATCCAGTCCTGAAAACTGGTTTGCTTTTACTGCGTTCAGCGGCTCGTGCATCAGAACAGTGTTTCACAACATTTTTAGGTTTGCGGAGCCCTACAGAAGGGAAATATAATTTACGGCACCCAGTGGAGCCCATAGGAATTTGTTTTAAGGTCTGATGACATTCTGAAAATAGTATTTTAATGATATTTTGAAAAACGCATTAGCTCGCGCCACCCCTGAGTATCGTGAATGGCACCCTAGGACGCCGCGGCCCCCCGGTTGGGGAACACTGCATTAGAAGATATGTCCATGTGCTTCTGGGGTACTGCCATGGTTTGAAAGCAAGTTGCTAACTTGTGAGTTGATGCAGAGCTGGGGGGGCGGTCTTGCTGACTGTTTTGAAGTTTTTGATTGATGAAGCTCGCCTAATTAATGACAAAAATGAAGGAAATATTATAGTGCGAATTCTTCCAATCACTACAGCGTAATAATTGGCTAAACATGAACTTACCGGCTAAAAATCGCTTCTAATAAGGGTCAAATTTGAGGCAGAACAGTAAGGCTTTGTTGCTTTTTGTGCTCAGTCTTTTCTCATGAAGTAAACCTGTTATTACTTTCAACTCCTAAACGTAGGTTTCTTATTAGGCTGGCCTTATGTGCCTGGTGTTATGTTGCCGGTGCATCTCCACTATTTCTAATAAACAACTGATGTAATTAATCCGGCTATAACCCGGCCTTTAATCACTCAAATCCTCTTGCACAATCATTTTCATGCCATTAAATTTAACAGCATGGATAACAGGACTTAATTTAAGTTCCAACACGAGCTAACACGAGATGTTCTCCTGATGATGATGCGGGCGACAACGCAACTGTTTGAAACCAAACTGATGACATCACTCCCCATCGCTTCGCCGCGACGAAGCGGTGGGGAGGAGTTCGGGTCAGAAGCTGTTTTGGGCGCTGCAAACGTAAAACCAATTTCATGTTCGGCGAAAAAAAGGCGTTCACACAATTCAAATGTAAGCGAATGAAAGAAAGCGCTTGGTGCGATCAATCTGCTTATTTGCACATTTCCATCCCTGGTTTTACAATGTCGACTTTCGGTATGCAATCTGTCCAGTTCGCAACATAGTAATCTTGCACTGTGCATTTTTCAGTAAATTTGCTTAATTGAACCAACCAAAATCGTTGATAAGTTACTTTATCATCGCTTTCTACCTTTCTAATTTCAAGACAACTATACGCTTGCTGTGTTCAAGTAACAATTCAGCTGCGAGCGCCAAAAATTACTGGTAATCGACATGCGTTTGCATGGCGTAAGCATAAAACTGTTGGTGGTGCGTTACGTGCGCAAGATTCAAGTATTCGGCCTTTTTCATCCAAATCCCTCAACTTTTATGCATTTATATGCACATGATTTGCACGCCGGTGTTCTGGCTTCAAGTAACGACATTACAAGCCCACATTGTCAGACTATCCTCGCATGCAATAAAATTACATTTTTTGTAATAAAGTGTCATTTCTTACGAAAAGATTTCAGAATCACCCATTTCATTACAAAGTTCACCGAAATAACCATCCCTTTTACCTCAGTTAAAAACACATTACTAGCACAAGGGTTATAACAAGTTCACTGACAATGGCGGGTAATCCAAGGATCATCAACATTCAAGACAATATCATCGACTGCGTGCGTCGGAAGGTTGTTCATTTTATTTTTCCTTTTATCCTGATATTCCATGGTCGTCAACCTTTAGAACAAACATAAGACTTTATTTTAAGCGAAATTGAAGTCAAAGTATAAACAACTCTGGCCGGACAGAGTGGCGCACAAAATGAAGTTAATGACATCGAAAAATACACTAAAACAACTTCCCAACCAAAATCTACTTTTACAGTGACAGGATCAACACTTCGTGGCTACAGATCGTGAATGTGATAATAAATTAACCGCTGAATTAACTTAAATGATTTACCCAAAAGGGATAGCCAAGTTTGGTTCCTAATTGCTCAGTTCTAGTATCTAAAACACTCTTATAGCAAAGCGTGGTTCGTCATGCATGGCTGACCCTCGTCACGCTTGCATTGATTCCGCAGACTATGGATGAGGTTTAATCATTGACGTCTCGGGTCTAACTGAAGTGAAAAAAGTTGATTTTTCTTGCAAGTCACTATGTACTTACGGCCCCCAACGTTCAGGCACGCCTAGCTGCAACAACAGGTAACATGTGCGTGGTTTGTTTAAGAACATTCACCGCTTGATTTACCTGCGTGACAAATCTTTATATTCTGGTGAGTAGGCATCACTTTGGCAAACAAATGCATCAACATTTTCATGAAACTGATTGTTATAAACACGATATTCCGGTTCTTGCGAAGATTGATGCAGAAGTTCTTGCAACAGGTCAGATTTCGACAAGTACGCTTTGTGCATCTGCCAAGTCCGCTCCAGACCATGCAACCGGACGTCTGCAATAAACAGTTTGCTTTACGGTCCTTCACTGGTGCATGAAAGAAGCCGTGTAACCGGAAAAGCGCAAACAGCCAATGTTGGATCTCCTATGGGACTCGGACGGCACTGCAAGGTCGATTCATTCCAACTATTTCGCCGCAGAAGGCACTCGTTCAACCAACTGAAGCGTAACCAAGTGAAAATTGTTAAAGCACTGCACCAATCGGTGAGAAAGGTTGCTTTCAGCAAACTATGTAAGGTTTAGATGCGGGGACCCTCAGTAGCAGTCTTATGACGTCATTGTGCTCAGTCAACCGGGTTATGACCTTTTTGACGACAATAGTTTCGCAAAATAACTATACGAATATCAAAAAAGACCGCAAATTACTGGAGTTGATCTGTATGTACATAATAATGCAAGAGTTTTTTTTATTTGGAGGGCCTAGGCTAGGCATATAGCTCATGTGCCCCCCAGCCACGTCCACGTTTATGACTAATAGCATTCTGCTATGTTGGAAATTAGACAGTTTACAGCTACCACTCGTAATTAAGGCGAAAGTTGTGAAGAAAAATATGTAATGAAGATCCGAGTGGCGGGCGCAAGTGCAAAGTTACGTCAATCAAACCGAACTGACAAGCGAGTGGAACTTACAATGCAATCACTTCACTCTTACTGAACGGCACATTCGTACGAAGAGCAACGGACTTGGAGAAAACTGCTGCTAACATGAAGTGATTGCTTTTCTCACTTTCGGTGGCGCCCCCACAAGCACAGACGTGTTTTTGTATAAAGGTAACGCCTGGGCGCACGACCAACTATCCGCTGCACAACGCAATACAGATACACGAAAAAAACAGACTTCACAAGAGAGTAACCCATGCATCCGCCCAAAGTTCCCCAAAAGTCCAATTTTATAGTTATTCATAATGCATGGGCTTGGAATGCAAACTGTTCCGTATGAATTAGAAATGGAATGTACAAGATTTTACAACTACCACGTCACAGATGTGGAAACACTTATCAAAGGCAATATATAACGCGCATGGTTGATTGATGAAATAGAAGCATGTAGCCGCCCAATAGGCCAACAGAGCCGTCACAGAAAGTCTTGAAAGGGCGTTTTACGTTTTTGCAGGGGGGCTTGACATTATAAAAATTGACAAAACTCCACTATAGTGTCTCAAAGATCAATTTAGGGGGCTTGGAGCATTGTCTGGANGGGGGCTTTTCCCACCAAAGCTCCCCGTAGCGACGGGACTGGTCCAATATGTTGATACAACAGGAATGAGTGTGTTGGCTGGATGACATTCACAATTTTTGCCCTGGCCAGTGAGCTCCAGTGCAGCTAGTGTCTTTTACATTTATGAACCTGGACTTCGAAGTAGTGGTTTTTCTTTCTATTTATGCTCGTAAATGGGCAAAACACAATGAAAGTTTGGAGGGGCAGCAAATGATAAAAGTACTTGCACGAACGAAAAATTTCGCGAAACAGTTTTGTTAACAACGAAAAGGAGGCAAATTTAAGTGTGAACACTTCACACAATTTTGCGTTTGTTTGATGAGACGTAGCTTCCACGGATTCAACAATAAACATCACATTTTTTGTCGTTGGTGTCAATGTGGTAGAATTAATTCTATTTTGATACAATCTTTAAATATGTAATCTATGTTAAAATCTTCGATTAAGTAAAATTTCAGGCTTTTGTCAAAATATAGATGACCCGCAACCAACCAAAAACTTTCTAAAACAGAAGAATCTTTCGAGAACTGAACAACGTTACGTTGGAAGAAACGCCAGCAAAGTTAATAAGACAGAGTTGAATCACTAAACGCCTTGTTTGAAATAGCTGTAGGTCTACCTGCATTAGTAAAAATCAAGTTCTATCCATAAGCAGTGGGGCATGGTGGAGCGCTGATGCAGCGCACTGACATGAGAAGTGAGCACGTTTGATAACGTTCGATAATTAGAGGAATTCATCGTTCGCTCAAACCAGATAATTATTTGCTAAAATTCAGATTTATAAGCCTTACTGCAATTCTTTAGCGCAAGGAGTATCTGGCAAAAATAAACAACCTGCCAAACCACCATGGCGCGGGGTCCCCAGAGGTGCGGGGCCCAATGCAGCTGCATCGGTTGCATCGGCTTTAAGGCCGGCCCTGCTTATCAGTGGCATCCACGTAAAGGACTATAAGCGTTTTTCTGTGCTGTACAATCGGTACGAGTCAAACATGCAGACAACTGTATATACATTGCTGTTGGTCGCTTATATATTCCATGGACAAGACTTCACCGGATTTCTTGTCACAGCGCAGTGATAGCAGCAAGCGCGAGGTTGATAGGTTCGAAACAAACAGCCACAGTAACATGACCCATTTCACAATAATTGCTATTTACACAAGCAGAAATTAAAAGCTCTAGGTTTGCAGCAAGCTGTCGAGGAATCAGCAAACCTAACTGACACTAATTATATATCATTGAGCAAGGCAACAGACCCATTCAAGCTTGAAAGAACACGCCGTGTGATTCAGAGCGCCGGCAGAATGCGTAAGCAGACTGCATTCGTAGCGTTGGCAACTAAACTCCAGCGTGCGCCTTTGAAAACAATGTAACTGAAGTTAACAACGTCCGCACGCTAGTGGTGAAAAATGTGGAAACACGTCAACGAACAGGGCAAAAGATAGCAAGAATTATTTCACACGGGTAAGGATCATATTTTGAATATTAATTTGTGCATCAAGTTGGTACACCACTTACTTTCACACTTATCCAGAGAGTGAAAACTGGGTTATAGATTTTAAGTTCCAGTGAATGTAATTATTTGAGAAAGTCGTGTTTTCCAGTGTCTAATTTTCGCAGTTTGTGTTGTGATATTTTCACTTTAGTTTTGAGCAGAGCTGCGGCTCCGATGTCTTTCTGCGAAATTCCTGACCTACTATTGTTTGTCAGTTATTTTGCTTCTCAGAGTAGAGGAATAAAGTTTGGCGATTACTTTTTTGATGTGTGTTGTCTAAATTAAAACGTTTTGGTTAAATGTCAGATTACCAAAACAAGCTGCAGTATGGAAATAACTATAACCACTGAAAAATATTGGACTTAATGTTAGACCTCAACTATATTTGTTTGTCTGACCCTAACCCGACACACTTACCTACACACCAAACGCTAAGCCCTAATCATCCGTTTTCTCAGCATATTTGGTCTGTAGAATATTACTCAAATACATGCGCACATGGCGTGAAGTGAGAAATTTCGCTTGACACCGGAACCCGGAGCTGGGCACTTTTTTTGTAGCCGGAGCTCAGCCAAAGGTGAAGGCAAGGGGCCAGGGGCGTTCTGAGCCCATTTTCATTTGCTGTTTACCTCGATTAACTCTCAGACCAGCTGGGTTCAGTCAGTGTGTGATGTACTGTGGGAAATATGGTTGTGCATCATCTAATGTTTGTGATGATATACGTGTTCAACCACAGTATTAGTGGCCGCCAAATCCTGCTTTAAAATTCAGGAAAACTAATTGGCTGTTGATCTCATGATAAATACGTTGCAAAGCATTTGAAACCTTGATCGGAAGAGTCTGCATGCCTTTGGACACCGGTGTGCACTCCCGTGAAGAGTTTTCTGAGAGGGGTCCAAATTTTTAAACTGTCCAACAAATTTTTCTAGGGGGGCAAAAAATTTTGCAGGGAGGTTTCGCCCCTTCGCGCCCCTGTTTACCGACCTGTTGCACCCCCATCTAACTTATTCTACTTTTTTCTTTTTCTCTGTTAGCTGTTTACCTCAAAGTTTGATGTTAGCTACTGGATCCCTGTATTATGATGATGGGTGAGTGACGTTACAGTTGTGGTGCTGTTTAAGTGTTTTGCTCCTATCAGCGTGGTCGCGTGCAAACACCTATTCTGTAATGAGCTATGGCTGATNATTTTTTGTGCTCTTGTATTGTTTGATTGTGCCTGTAATATAGACCACGAGTCTGCAATAAATGAATTATTATTTTCCAGTGAACTTGAGCCACACCAAGGCGATTGAAAATACTATTATTGTGTAAAAATGAACAGAAGCCAGCCATAGGATTTCAATAATTCCGTGCAATTTAACGCTTTTGCGTCGAAGGCAGCAACAAGCGCAGTGATCGTGGGCATCCAGTAATGATTCAGAATGCTTTAATGGCCGTACTTTCAGAGCGTCATTTTAGGAGTTTCGCAAATTGATCAACGCTTTCCATTTTTTTCCTCGCAACAATGGGAGAGGGGGCCTCACAAGTGGATTAGCCTTGGGCCCCGCATAAGTTAAATCCGGCCCTGCATATGGGCTTAGCCTAATAACAGTGATAGGAATTAGGATTTAGATAAGATTTGTTTTTCGGATTTGGATTGGATTTTGAAACACATATTTTGGATTGGATTTGAAAAACAAATAATTTCATCCCTGGAGAAGACCTAAAGTAAAAGCATAAAGCCGACTGCCATGATAACAATATGAAAATACTACATTCAACCACGATAATGTCTTTAATTATTGTGCCCTGCCGGCCCCTCAGTGAAAAGTAAAGTCTCAGCTCTACCTCAGTGTTAAGTGGGGTTGATATGTATCATACCACCACGAGCAAACACAGTCAAAACAGAAAATTTGCGCCAATGCTGATAATTAATCATCACTGAAGCTAAAAAAGCTCATTTCATTTCGTGCAAATGAACTGGAGGTTTGTCAAAAGTTTGTTTGGAGATTTTGTAAAAATGACTCTGACTGGTAAAAAACGTGACTCGAGTCGAGTCACCATCGTTTCTCAACGTGACTGGACTCGAGTCACGCTACCACTGCGTGAAAACCAAGAGCTCCGGAGATGGAGCTATGTTCATGAAAAGAAAAGCTCAGGAGCGGCGGAGCTGTGTCATTTTTACGGAGGCTCCGCATCCCTGATCTTGAGTTTGTGTTTTATCTGCTCTTGTTTCAGCTTTAACCTGTTCTCAACGTTTCACCTTTTAGTGTTTAAGGCTTGATGATGTGCAGTGTTATGTGAAATAGATTTCCTAATAAAATTTTGCCGATAGATTGCTTGCTTATCTCACATGCAAGCAGAAAGTTGTAAATTACAAAACATGGCAAAGCATGCTTTCCATCACAACGGCTCCTATTACACTCATCCCAAGCTCTAAAGCTTTTGGAGACAACGAAACCCTGGAAGTCCAGTGGCTCTGTATTCATTCATTTTCACACCCGCTTATTCCCTCAGGAGGGTGGCGGGGACAACATCCCTAGGAAGACTTGAAATACCTCGCGGTCAACAGCAATCTCAGATAGTTCTGCTGGCTCCACACCAAGACGTGACCAAGCAAGCTCGGAGATGTAGTCACGCCACCTGATCCTGGGCGACCTCTGCGTCGCTTTCCCGTGGGTGTAGCCAGCAGGACTCGCCAGTCTTTCCTGGGACATTCTGGTCACGTGACCGAAACATCGTAGCTGGGATCTCTCCATTTGGAGGGGAAGTGGTTCGACATTCAGGGTTTCACTAATTTCACAGCTGCACACTGTGTCGCGAAGAGCCACACAGTGAACACTTAACAGAAATCCCATCTCTGCCGCTTGCACTTGGAATAGTATTCTTTATTCCAAGATTCATGACCATAGGTGAGGATCGGAACAAAGACGGGTTTAAAAACTGACAGCTTTGCAGTGTTTGAAAACTCTGGTTTTGTGACCACAGAGCGATAAAGCTCACGCAGAACTACGTTGGCTTCACCAATCCGTGTATCAATCTCCTTGTTCCTCTTTCCGGTACTCGCCCCCAAGATACTTGAACTTCTCCACATGCTGCAGTGCACTGCTGCTTACTTGCAGTATATAGCTTACTGCCTTGGATTTATGGAGGGACATGATACCCAGAACTGCCCCCAGAAAGTCTTCAATAGGGGGCTTGACATTCTAAAAATTTACAAAAGCTCCACTGATTTATAGTGTTTCATATTTCAATTTGGGGGGTGGAGCTTTGAGGGGGGCTAAGCTCACCAAAACCCCCGTGACGACGGGACTGATGAAACCCGGTCTTCCCAGTGCTGATTTTCATTCCAGCTTGTTCGCACGCAGCAGAAAACCGATCAAGTACAAGTTGAAGACCCTGTTGAGAAGATGCAAGCAGCAAAAAGCCAACGGTTGATCCTGCAACTTCCAACTGTGACACCCTCGTTGACTTGGCTGTGACTGTCTGTCCAAATCATACTGTTAGAATATTTATTACACAGATGACTGGTTTGATTGTCTTTAGGTACTAAACTTGAGGTACCATGGAGCCACAGAGATTGGCGTAGGCGGGTGGGATTTCGATATTATTTACAATTAAGTTAAAAAAAACAACCGCCTGTACCACTTCTGACGATGACAATACTTCTGCAATGGAACGATTTTCATTAGATTTATGAAATAGCTGAACTATCTTTCTCTGTTGTAAACAATGCAGGAGTCCAAACCGATCCCCCAAAATGAGCCGCAGTCCAGTCTTAATTCAACCCAATTATCATATTTGCTCATTGGCGGATCCAGACCAGGTCTTGGAGGGGGTGGTCATACGGGGAGACACCGAAAGTCTTCACTTGTTTACAAGGGCGTACGCTAGGAGGGGTTGGGGTTAAAGCCCCCCTTGAGCTTGATATTTTACAAAAGTTTTCTTACGCGCGCAAGGGAGATTAATTGCTTTTGCACACTTGTTGCTTGTTAATTTGTCGTTTTAATGCAAATAACATGGAATAAATTTGCATGCAAATTTCAAGGAACATTGTAAATGGGACAAAAAGTAATAATTAGGTTTTGGTGGGAAGCTGGGTTATCGTCTGCGTCCAGAAACCATCTCACCACTTTCTGCAGGTCATTCGTCCACTACGCATGTATAAGACTGTGTTCCGCTATAGTTCACTTTATCCAAAACAATTGTCTTTAAAATGTCTGCTATGGCTGAGCAGCGCTAGCGATGACCGCGTTGGCTACATTAGCAATTTCTGTAGCATGGTAGAACTGTTGCACGAGCTCAAAAACAGCAGTTGTTAACAAAGAAGCATTCAGGTGATTGATAATGTCTCAGCAGGGAAAAAGGAAAACTACGAGTTTTCTGGACTTCTATACATAACAAAAAAAACAAAGTTTTCTTGGGTACTTTGTGCGCATTCTCAATTCTTGTGTAGTTTAGCAAGGTTCGATCTTGCAAACCAGGGTGTGCGTCAGCCATTCCAGCTGCACACTTTCTCTGCTCGTATGCGAGGAGACATCAGCGCAGCCTCATTTTGCAGTTGCAAATTGCTCTGACTTACTTTTAACGCGCAGCCTGATATTTTTGCAGTTATGAACTTGCTGTGTGGTAGCGTTGGGTGTATTTTCCTCCAATATCCTAACTTGGAGCGCTGATTCAGTTCAATGACACATAAAACAAAGGGAGTGCGTGTAGAAGAACATGCAAATTATGTAAACAAACTTCGCCAAAACGTTGGTTTGGAAACATGAATACGACGTCAAATTGTAACGTCACAAACAACGCACACAAATACAAATGACCAAAATATGCCACTGAATGAAACATCCCCCCCATGAAAATTTTCTGCGTACGTCACTGCTTGTTTAAATATCCAAGATTCTCTGTGGCGGTCGTTGGGTACCACACAAAACTGTGGCTGCCTTTCGCAGAACGTGGTTATTTTTGTTTGTTGGTTAAAGTAAGCCATCTTTCTGGAAATCACCACAGCGCCTTATATCATTAATTCACAAAACTTTAGAAGCGTGTCAAAAAATGGGCCCTCATTTCACACAAATTGCACAGTAAACAAAACTTTTGGGATCTCAAACAAGCTCTTATATCTACACAATGTAGATAAAAGACATGCGCTACAGCCAGTGGTGTAAGAGCTGGAGGTGCAAGGGCACCCCGAAAAGTTTTGATTTGTCAAAAATTCGGGCACAGAAGTTTCGACAATTTTTAAAAATATTTTTGAAATAACACTTTTTGTTATTGAGTGTATAAATCAGTCTGACTCAAAAGAGCATGAGTCTCAGTCCCAAAAAAAGTAAAGAATGTCATAGAAAACACATAAAAAATTTACAGTAAATAAAATCAACAAATTGTTTCTAGTAACTTCATGTTTTAGTTTGTGAGAGTCGGTGAGTAACCAACTGCTACAGATAATTTGTAGAGGAAAGTTTGCTGCAAAAAAATTTCGGACAAATTTGGGGAAATTCAGACAAAACATCCTTCGCACCCCCACAAATTGCCTGCTCTTACACCTGTGGCTGCAGCATGCTGCGCTAATGCTTGACACTGTATTGGCTATCAGTAGCGTGATCAGAAAAAACGAAGTCTGAAACGTATTCCCGCCCAGGATGGAGTTAGAGCGGTACTTCTTACACTAATAAATGACAACTCAAGTCCCACGACAGGAGACAAGTAAATTGCTAAATGACAATCATGTTTCCAGACAAAGCTTGTGCAGTTACATGCACATGGAAAGCATATTTTTTGCTGAAGCCACAATTCAAAAACAAATTTGCTATGACATTACTCCCACTTCAAGTAGCTCTGCTGGCTGTCTTGAGAAACAGTCTCATAATCGCGTGATAGATGCACACTTGGCCTAAAAGCATATTACCCTAAAATACATATAACGGTAAAACTTCAATCAAGTGTTTGTTACTGCTTCACATGCTTGGACAGTGGACTCCTGATGTGAAAAAAAAACATTCATTCCACTGCTCCACGCTTTGAACAATTTGTGACACTGCTCAACAGGAGCCAGACACCGACAAGTCAATGTCCAATAGTTTGCATTACACACAGAATCCAAGCCTTTTTGTTTGTGATATGTCTGTCAATAAAAATTTTCTCACTTTTTGGCCAACACCACCACAAATTTCACCAACCTAAAAATTTATACTGTGTATCGATGTACTGTTCATCTGTTGTGAGTTAAGCGAGCTAAATAGCAAATAAGCTGCGCATTGGCGGTGAACTTTAACAGATCACATACAGTTTGTTATTTCGTTATCTTGGGCCAACTTTATATCACAGCGTAAATGTTTACAACGGAAAGACTTTTGATATTTCATGATATGCATTGAAAGGCAAGCGCTGATAACACAGTTACCGCATCAAAACGAACTAGGAAAGTACCGGATCTTCTCAGTAATCTCAGTACCAGATACTGTGCTGATCAGTTTTGGAAGGATATTACTTATGTTCAACTGTTCCTTTAAATTTTCAGTTGCACGCCCGGAGTATGGCGACGCTTATCTCTGCACAATCTGTCGAATACATGGCCAGTTGCCTACAAAAGCTGCTTGTGGGTTTACTAGAATCTTTCGTCAGTTATAAGTTCTGCATATTGTATTCCTCTTTTCATTACTGACTTTCCTTTTAATGCTGCCATCAAGCATTAAAAACAAACTTGTAAGAAAAGAGAACAATTTTGCACAGCCCAGCGGCAAACCAGTAACCGTGCTGTGTTAGCGATTACCTGAGTGAGACTGAGCATTTGTCAAGTTGGAAAGAAATAACTAGAGAAGATTTGATTAAGTGCGGCATGTAAATCCTGCAGTTCAATGAAAAATAAAGCCTGGTTTGGTTCAGAACCTGGGTTCTTGAACTGGGAAGCGCAAAAAGTTCGCAAGGGGTGACGAGTATGGCAGCGACATATTGTTGAAAAGTATTAAATACATTGTTGTTATCATTCGCAAATTCATTATCATTTCAGTATAAACGCCACAATAAAAATAAAAGCCTACAAGAAAAAATATCTGAACAAACTGGAATGTGAAGCTGATTTGCGATGTGAGTTGACTTAAAAAAAGACTCGAATTAAACCACTAGTTTCCAAAAAACAGAAAAAAAACGAATTAAACCACTAGTTTCCAAAAAAAACGAAGGAAAGCACTAGTTTCCAAAAAAACAAAAACAGTTGCATCAAATAGGAAGATGGCAAATAAATTGTTCTGCTTTTTGTGTTTGATTTTGAGGTTAGGTGAGTGAGCATCAATGACTCTAAGGGGCGCGACTGAAAAAGTTTAAGAACCTCTGCTTTAGAGTATTTTTAAACAGTGGCTTATAGTGGTCATTGTTACTGGGTGTGCGCTGTTTGTGACGTCACACTGTGACGTCAAATTCACGTTTCAGATCCAACGTTTTGGCGAAGTTTTTTGACACAATGCATATCATTATACACTCACCCTCCTTTTCATTGTTGTATAACTTAACATGTCATTTGTATTGACTTCAAACTATCAGTACTCCAACTTAAAATGCAGGTGCAAAATACACTCAACGCTACGACCAAGCAATCATTAACTGCAACAATATCAGACTGCACGTTACAACCAAAGGAGTAAAACACACTCATCTCTACAACAGCGCAGTTTACAACTGTAAAAACAGTCAGCACGAATGTCTCTTTGAATACGAGCGGTCGAGCCCAGAAGGTGTGCGCCTCGAATAGCGCACACCCAGGATTGACAGCTCGAAACAAACAAGGGAGTAAACTACACTCAGTGCTGGAACGGCGCAGGTTACAACTACACAAACAGGCTCCGGCTCTGCGCGAGTGTCTTGTCGATTACGCGTTTTCGAACCCTGCAGGTGTGCACCTGTAACGTTGCACACCTTGGTTTGTCAAATGGAAACAACAGGGGAGTAAAATTCACTCAGCCCTGGGACAGCGCAGTTTACAACTGCATAAACAGTCAGCACTAATGTCTCTTTGATTACGAGCTACTGAGCCCAGGTGTGCGCCTGGAATAGCGCACACCCAGGATTTAACCCTTGGAGCAGCGCAGCTCACAACTGCAAAAGCAGTTTTCGCAAATGTCTCTTCGAATACGAGAGCAGTCGAGTACATACATATGGCGCACACCTTCGGGCTGGAAAGTACATAAGTATCTTTATAGCTTTTCTGTGATTTTACGTTGATCGCACGATCTGGAAAATGTCACGTCATGTTCAGTTTCACAGGGTGTGCGCCGCACACCTAGCACACCCGGAGTATACGCCCCTGTTGTTAAATCTCTGTTTCTACTTCGATAGCCTCCAAAAAGGGCGCATTTATATCAAAGGGGAGCCACAGATGTGTTGGGGGAAATTTGCCCAAAACTGCACTCCCTGGATCCACTACCATATTTGTTACATTATTTGTACTACCCTACTTTTTAAGGTAATGTTTGTTGCGTTTCTAAAACCAGCGGCTCATGCAACCAGTGCATAGCTTGGGGTTGCGTAAATTTATAGGATAAATGTGTTTTTGCAATTGTTTTCATGTCAGCTTGTCTCTTACTGTGCAACCAAGTTAAAATACGCGCTGTACTTTTTACACTGTCATGCTATTTTCAAAGTTTCCTAAATATTCAAACGTGAAATAAAATTGTTTTTCTGATTAGCATATACGTACTTTTTATAATAGGTTCAAAGACCTATAATATTGACTGAGTTTGGAGAAAACACTGTATGCTGTTGAGGATATTTTTTTGAAATTATTTTGTGAAGCAAAAGATGGCGATGTTCTCAATGCGAAGAACTCCGGTGTTTAAATATACTTCACTTACGAAGTCCTCACAATCAGTTTCTTAAAGCAGTGTTTCTTAATCGGGTGAATGGTTCACCCCAGGGTGAATAAAATTTTTGCAGGGGTGAACCAACCAAAAGGGGTGAATAAGGGTGAACCGTC
>JGI24021J15306_10003024_pt1 | contig 18712 bp, 9 predicted proteins | sample Ectturendosymbi1_FD_15306 | JGI IMG/M metagenome (IMG submission 15306)
AGTACACAGCAATAGAACACATTTCAATCAACATAGCTTAAAACAAACAGCACAGGTTGGGTGAAAGACGGCCAAAGCAGTCACTTAATCAAGCCCAGCCTACATTTGATGACTCTCAAGTCAACAGCACAGGTGAAGCACAAAACATGAGTTCAAAACGAAATAAAAATAAAACACATAAAGCCAAAACTGTGCTCAGTTTAAGGTCAACGCTGACAAACATCTTACAAATCACATAACGTATGTATCACAAAAAGTTAATACCCAGCAAGCAGTCGCGACTTTACTTGATAAGAAAGCATATGTGATGGTAACATTTTAGTATTATTATAAATGCAACCCCATGCAACAGGACCAACATATTGCAGCATTTTTTACCATAATCAGTTCTAACACGTTTATGATGATAATTTCTTGAAACTTGTTGTCTTGTGGCATGATCCTGTATGCAGTGTAGTTTTGAAAAAAAGTTATTAAAAGAAGAGGGTAGGATATCAGCATTATACTTTTACATAAACTTATCCAAATAAGTTGGTACAAATCAGAAACTTTGAGAATTTTAAGTAATTTAAAAATATAGTCTGCACTTGATGTTCTCTTGTTTCGTAGCACTTGCACTGGCCGGATAACAGTTTTATACACTCGTCCCCAATCAATTATGCAGTATTGCAAATGTGAATGGAAGAGTAAAATAGATCAAACGCAAAATTTTCATATCAGCAAAATGTCTTAATTTTACACACTATGCCACAAGCTTGAGAAAGTTTCCCACAGAGACTACTGATTTACAGTTTCCACGAAAGTTTATTATCAATTATTACACCAAGATACTTAATGCTGTCAGATTGTGACCACTTCTTGTATGTCAGTTGCTTTGCAGTGTAAAGGTTAAAAGTGGCCATTAATTTTTTTACCTAAGCCCTACACCTAACCACTAACCGTCAACACTAACCATTAATGGTAATCCAAAACCGCAAATCTAAACCTGTGTCTACTTTTCGAAAGTTTTTAAGAATGTGCAGCAATAGCCATTCCAAAACTTTCAACATACAGAGAACATTAATTGTATTGTGGACTATAAAAAAAGCAATACAACCTACGTATGACTCAAACCAGCAATCCCTTGCACAGCAGCATTAGTCACTTCCCATTTGATCACGCTGACAAAGGTGTGGATGTATCCAATTCAGTTTTATTATATCTGTCACAGTTAACTGGATATGTGATATAGTGTTTTATTCTTTCCAAGGTGAAAACCAGATACAGTTGTTTAGATACTACCTTGAAAACATTTGGTCTCTACAAGGAGATTGCAGAAATTGAAATGTTTGTGTGAATACTTATATAACAGGGGTGGCCATTCTGGCAATCAGTAAGAGACCAACAGCCACATTTCTTACTGTGTTACCACAACGCAATTGGAGTTTGGGGTGGAGTTGAGAAAACAAGCCTTCAACGGTTGAATGTATTGCACAACAAAATAATAAGAGCTATGACTTATAGCTCTATTAGATCCAAGTTAGACCCATTATACAAGAATCTTAACCTCCTTGAAGTGGATGACATATATAATCTGGATATAGGTAAGATCAGGTTTTTTTAAAAGTGTTTTAGGGATCCGAATTTAGAATTGAAAATCAGGTCTCTAGAACCAGAGAAAATTACCATCGGGTCCCTACAGGTCCAAAACATTTTCTGGAAGATGATGCATAAAATTCACTCGGGCAAAACACCTGACCATTTTAAGCAACTCTTTACTCCCTTGAATCTAATATATTCCTATGCAAATTGTAGTGCTAAGCGAGGAGTGTTCTTCTCGCAAGCAGCATCAAGTAAATAAGGACAAAAAACCTTTAAATCATCTTGGCCCCAAAATCTGGGACTGTATTGATCACTCCTTATATGAGCTTTCCTCATTTACATTCAAAAAAACATTACAGAGATATCCTACACACTGCTTATTAAGTTTGGGTAAATGGTGTTGATGCTTCACACTGCACATTTGCCTTCAGTCCTTCTCTCTTTACAGCAAACTTTTTTTTTTTTCTTGTACATATTCCTGTGACTTTTATACTTGAAATTTTTTTTCTTTCTTTGTGTGGTTGTGTGATTTGTTTTTTTTTGTGTTGCTGGTGTTCTTTTTGTTTTGCAGGAGGAGCATGTTAGACTCAGTGGATCACTTCTGGTCGCATATGAAGTTCTAACACAGAACTTCCAGAATACCCGAGCTCCTAGCCTCTATATTCCAACAATATGCTGGTTGCACAGGATGACTCTTCCTCATTCTATAACTGCTGCAAACATTTGTACAGCTTGCCAGAACCAAAAGGGTTATGACAACCCAGGCAGAGTTTCATTTTAGCTGGTTTTATACTTTCTCCGCCATGCCCAGATCCTTGTGGATCTGAGCACCTGATCCACTGATAAAGACTGGTTGCGACCCAGCACTCCCTGCACAACCGTGTTGATAACCTGGCAGCTCTTTCTCACATAAGACTTCCATCTCAACTTGGCTTGCTATAGACCTTATCCACCAGTCAAGGAGCACCCATACTTTGGGAGCCACTGGGCTAGATCAACTAGCCGACACTTGTGTTAAGCTGCGGCGACAAGTATTATTAACTTCACTCCAGAGCCGTGGTGAGAATCAATTGTGGCTTCGTTTCCGCAAATACACAACCACTTTCACATTTTGTGTAGAGAAATATAGGCAAGTTTGTAACTTTTGCATTTCAGAAGCGTTTAATGAAACAAAAATCAAACATTTTTTTAACACATAGAGGTATTCTAGCCTTTATGTTATCAGCTGCGTACGCCAATCAGTCGCTCAAAAAGTGGATAAGATCCACGATTTTTATGCACATAAGTTTTGTAGACCAACTTCAGGAGTCCGTGTCTTAAAGCAAAGTTGCTACTTGGCTTCGATTGAATTTGTGTTGGTGTACATCAGAAGCGCGTTAAAATAGAAAACGCAATTATAATGACGGTCATAATGACTTCTTGCTCAACTGCAATATAGGCTGCAAAAACCATACTGTAAATCTTGCTCTTAAACCATCAAGATTTCCACCATCGGTCTTGCATGAACATTCTATAAGCAAATGGTGGCTTTCATCCAAAATAGAAGCGTGGAAATTTACTAAAAACAAACTTGAAAAACTTGTCAATTCAATGAAGATTGACTTTTGTTTGCCGGCTTAAATCTGAACATAATTATTCAGAATAAAAGCGCCAGAAAAATGAACCTTTTGTGGAAGATGCTTATATATTTAAATGTTGAGACTTCATTGTTATTTGCCCCCCCCTATCAAAATTTCTGGCTACGTGCCTAGCCTTTGCTCAGCTAGATTAATTGTGAATATCACACACCAACATGGCAATGACAAAACTTTGCAAACCATTATTATTATGCATGTTTTTTAGTGAGACTTCTGGTAATTACATAAGGGCCGCATGAAACCAGGTGCAGCTCGCAAGCCATGGGTTGGCTACCCCTTTTATAAAAAATGTGATTACTTTTCATCAAAGGCAAAGATACTCTGAAACAGTCTTCTTGGACTGTGATAAAATAATATTAAAAAAAATCTCATCCGTGCATTTGTCACAAATTTCCCTAGCATTATACATAATAACAACAGACCAACAGTGAAAGTTGCCAGTATTGTCAATAAAAGCAAGTTGACTAAGCCTAGTCCCTAAGGGAACTGATGGTTTGTGCATACTTTGTATGAATTAAATTGTGCCAATAATTAATAGATACAAACACCACCTCTAAATTGTTTCTCATATGGAATCATAGGTATGGAGGGGCAAATTTATGAAAGGCCTTGGCTACAGAACTGCCCATGTATCTTTAAATTTGAAACCTTATTTGAACATCTCCTGTAATGACAGTAATGCATGACAAAAATGCAGTAGGCTTGGTAAAAACATAGTAGCAAACGTAAAAGGTGACCCTAAAATCTAACCCTAATGCTAACCCCAAAACCAAAAGTTTTGAAAAAAGTAAAGAAAAAGTCCCACAAATTCAAACGTGCAAGTTTAGAGATAGCTTAGGTTATGGCTACAGTCAGGGTTAGGCTTACCTTTTGCATTTACTATGTTTCTACCGAGGCTACTGCATTCTCATCATGTGTTACTACTGTCACCTACTTACAGAAGGTGGTCGAATAAGGTGTCAAATTTAAAGATCCACAGGCGGTTCTGTAGCCACTGCCATTTTTTTACTGAAGTACTACTAGGCCTACTGTACTTAAACACTACTGTATATTTTTACTAATTTTTTTTTTTACTGTCCATCTCCATGTAAAGAAACATAGTAAAAAGTTAACTTCTAGCCATTTTCTGAGTAAAGAGACAAATATCACATACAGTAAACTTTAACTAATGTCTGAATTATCGACCTTAGCACCTAAACCAGAGGTGGTTTCTTTGTACCTTCAGCATACAGTACACCTAGGCTGCACTGTCGCAGTTTCAAAGTTCAATGGCGCAATGCTATTCATTTTGCTATGAGCAAAATAATGGCTACCTATCCATGCTGATCAGGTGTAACAGAAGCAAGCCAATACATGAGTGAACAACCCGCTTGACACGACTTGCCACGGAATGTTCAAGAAATTAATACTTCCACCACACAAGTGACACGACACATGTAATATTAATATTCAATTTCTTCGAGTGATTAGTTAGCCTCTACAAAGACAGTTGAATTAATCAGCAATTTTTTTGAAAGGATATTCATTTCACGTAAATCTAGGCATCCTCAGTCCTGAAATATTATTGAAATAAAATCACATGCATCTGAAATATTCCGTATCATACATGCACTGTACACTAACTTCAGTCTCGAGTCATCCTGGTCCAAAGGCTGCCCGTTACGGTCTTGTTGGCATGGTGATTACCGCCATTTTATGACGTCACATTACCAAATTTTATAAAAAAATAAGTTTCCATGTGAAAAAACGATCCTTCATAGATTTTGAAACTCTCATCGAACATTAAAAATAGATATTTGTGTGATGTATGCTTTCAACATTTTTCCTACAAAATAACATGGATTTTTTTATCATTCTCGCGGATGAATATCTGTAGTCTCGTCGGGCAACAGTTGCCTCGAAACAGAAACGCCATAGTCACGGTATCCTTGGAGACTGTATCAAGGTAACGTGGTTTTTCTATTTTTTGTATTACTATTAATGATTTGAATTTGTTGTTACAGATAGTATGTATTGAGTGCAATTGTCAATGTCACTTTCACATTCGTGTTTGAACTTTATGTTTGTTACGATCGCTCTATTCGTTTTTTCTGCAAACTTTCATATTAGCCTAAAGGCTGCAGAAACGAATGAACAACATGGCGGAAAGAATCGAAAGCAGTAAAGCCTTCACACCTGTATCACCGCTTGTGATCTTGAATGAATAAACAAGCCTGCATATTCTCATGTTGACTGCATAAATCGCATTTCACTTGACTGATTCAGGCTATAAAATAAACCCTGAACTCGTTGCCACTGGTATGCATCAGGCGTGCTTTCTCAAGTCTCAGCTACTGAACTAGCTAAGTAGCTTATGCACTGAACATGCCTCGCATTGTCTCTGCTGGTCAACTCTTATTTGTTTTAGCTTGACAGCAACTGCAGGGTTGGTGAATGTTTGTATCAAACCAAAGTTGATGCTACCACTATTTACATAGTATTTTTGCTGAACTTTTGGTTTATTCCATACCCTTTAGCTTTAGCTCATAATGTTATGAAAAACTCAATTCCAAACCATTTGACCTTAGTTTATTTTTATTGTCTTAAAATTTACATTCTGACAACATTGATATTGCTATGTAAAAAAACACTATTACTATGTAAAAATATGTGCAGTTTATAAAAGTTGATGTGAATTAATAATAATGTAAGTCATGTCGATTAACCATTTGGTAATGGATAACCATACCCTAATAAATGTGGTACTGGTAGTCATAATAGCTCACTGTCTACCAAAAATAATTTTTTCACAGCCAAGAATCAGACACTGTAATCTTATCAGAGTATAAATATAAATCGTAGTAGGTTGATATCATCAGCTCTTATTCAAATAGAATGTAGTTATAATAGTCTATGGAGTCAACCTAAGCATAAGTTACTAAAACAAAACCTCTGGAGCTGATTTATCAAGACAAATAAAAAACCTAAATCTTTTAGTCCTGGTGGCATAAGACCTGTAATTAAAAGCTATAGGTTTTCTGCAAGCTATGATTCGGACTTGGACATTTCCATGTTAGATGTTCTAATAATTAACTAAGGTGATGCAGTCAAATCTATCAGCAAATTTTTTGAAAGGAAATTGATTTCATGTACCTTTACGCAATTGATTTCATGTACCTTTACTTTATCCTCAATCCTGAAGTCTGTAAGCAGTTGTTTATGGATGAAATGCTGAAAGCTAAAGCAACGCTGAGAAAGCAAGCAGGCTCAAGACTGAAATGAATAAATCAAAACACAAACTGTGGAACTAGAAACTGGAAAATACATTGTCCTCAAATAATTGCTTTCACTAAATTGAAAAACTGTATGATGGTATAAGACCTAGGGCACAAGTACTTTTGGAAAACTGAAAGACATTGATTGTGGTATCTTCCTTTATGAGGGTCTGAAGCAGGGGTTGGGAACCTTTTTGGCTAAGGGAGCCATGAAACCTACATATTTTAATTGTATTTCCGTGAGAGCCATATAATACTTTTCAACAATAAATGCAACTAACTCACTAACTAACATGTGCATTTTTAAGTGAAATCAACAATTTTAAACAATGGTAAATCTCTGAATTTTCTCTTAATAACATGCTTCTTACTGTTAATGCAACTTCTGGTGCTGCATGCTGTTGCTGATGGCTTTGTAGGAAAATTACAGAAAAAGTTTCATCTGCAACAATCGTGTTAAGAAAATATCAAGCGAGCCAGATGCAGTCATCAAAAGAGTCACATTTGGCTCGCGAGCCATAGGTTCCCGACCCCAGGTCTGAAGTCAGTGTTTCCCAACCTTTTCAGGGTTGAGGCACCCTATGGATGAGAAATATAATTTGGGCACCCAGTGATGAACCCATAGCAATTTGCTGTAAGGTTTGATGACATTTTGAAAGTGTATTAATAATGATATGTTAAAAAACAGTTTTATTCACGGCACCCCTGAGTATTGTAAGTGGCACCCTAGATTGCCACGGCACCCTGGTTGGGAATCACTGGTCTAAAGCAGATGTCCAGCCTGTAGGCTGCATGTGGCCCAGTCAAAGGTTTTGTGTAGCCCAGTTTAGGTTTTCTGATGTAGTATAAATAGCCTACATACTGACAACCTATCCCTACTTTGGAAATTTTAAATTTGATATTTCTGATGCAGGTGGACCTTAGTGCCACTTTGTTACTTCTGTACTGCATGCTGGGAGATTTCCACTGACACTTTGATGCAAAACTTTTTACTAGTTTTCTGATTTCTACCCTTGTTCCACTGGCACTAAACTTGCCTGTGAAATCACACATGTGGAGTGGTTAAAGCCAAAGGTGCCAAACAGGCATTGCCATTGCAGTTAGGATTCCGACGCTTTCTGTACATTAGTTTCAACTAAATTTAGTTTGCCAAGATCAAAGTAAGTCATTCAATATGTGGCCCTCATTAGTATGTCATTCAATGTGGGGCCCTGGTTAAGATTGTGACATTTTTGGCTGAGCAAGCAATTTCAGTTGGACATAGCTGGTCTAAAGTATAACAGTTGCTTTGTTTTATACATCCTGTTGGCATCTCACACTAGCTCATAGGTGTGGATGTAAGAATTACCAAAAAAACAGAAGTCAAACAGTTTACAAAGGTCTTCCCCAGAAAAATTTAATTTATATGTAAAAATTGTTTTCATGTTTTCTCAGTGCATGACTGCAATGACAACAAGAATTAAAATTCTTAAACATTTATAGTTACAGCATTCCAGATCAAGGTGCGCATATGTGTCTGTCGTGCGCATCGCTTATTTGCGTTCCTTGTTTAGCATGTACAAATAGTGCTGTGCACCTGGCCCGCAAAGATATTTCATCAGGCTACAAAGATATTTTGTCAATAATGAAAAAATAATAATTTACAAAAAGTTTATGATTAGGTAGAATGCAACATATTCCTGAAAAAATCACATGTAAGATGTCCGGCCCTCAAACTGTTGTATAATAGCTTATGTGGCCCCCAGACAAAAATGTTTGGAGACCCCCGACCTAAATCAAAATTTGTTGCACATGGATCTAGACCAGTGGTTCTCAACCTTTTTGCTGAAAAGAGCCAAATCCAGACTTACAACTTTGTTAGAGATCCACACTAAATAAATTTTAAGGCAAGTCAATTGACATGTTTTATAGTGGAACCAAGTTTGTTGCACAGAATATTAGAAATTTTATTGAAAGAGTGCTGAGGGCCACACAAAGGTGCTTGGGAGCAACATGCAACTCTATGAACACTGGTTGAGAACCACTGATCTAGACCAAACATAATCTTTTGTACCAAAATTTGAAATTTACTTGTTCAATTTTTTACTGTTGTTTTGTATAAGTAAGCATATTGGGCTGTACAGTTTTATGGAAAAATGTCACAAATCTTTTGCTGTCCTTCAAGAGTCAGCTTGATTTTTCACTGAGTATGTGGTGTTGACTTTGATTGGTTCGAAAATCCTGCCATGCTAAGAATTATGTTTATTTAAGATTTATGGTCCATGTTGCATGGTTTAATGCAGTGGTCTCCAAACTTTTTTTGTCTGAGGGCCACACAAGCTATTATACAGCAGTTCAAGGATGGAAAATCTTATGTAATGTAATAGTTTCGGGATATGTTACATTCTACCAAATCAGGAAATGTTTTGTGAATGCATTTTTTTCTTTATTGACTGAATGTCTTTGCTGCCAGGTGAAATGGCTTTGTGGGCCTGATTTGGTCCATGGGCCATAGTTTGGAGACCCCTGGTTTAATGGTGGTATACAAGAAATAAAAAATGTACATGCTGAGCAGCACAAGAGTGTATACATATAAGCTGTACTACTGCCAAAGAGAATAAATAATACTAAAAACTCATGGATTACATCGTTTCTTTTTCATGATTTTGTAGGGCTTGCAATCAGGAGTGGCATACAGTCAAATGTGGCTTGCAGTTTTTACTGACGCTTTATTTAAGCTCTGTCTGCCCTTTATTAAATAAACTCCCTCTTGCCTTCTCTCTGCATGTGTGGCACAATAGGTCAACAAGTTTAAATGAATTACTAGGTCACTGGGCCTGTATGTGTGCATGGCCAACATAAACCTGTGCTGTTTCATGTTGTGTGCTGTTTGAGATATTGCTGTAGGAAATTTATCATAAAAGCTAAGTAGGCTACCATATGTTCAAGTACAGCTTACAACCAAGGGTGGTTTACAAGTGGTTAAATACAATATCAGCTGGCACCCAAGCACATGTGCTTGTTGTAAAGAGTGAAGCATCTGCAACATGGATAAAATGGCAAATAATGCACCTGGCTTATTTGGATCTTTAGAAGCTGAGGAGCTAGTTAGCAATTATAATCTCTGTAAATGAGAAGTCCACCAATTCTGAAACGCAGCAGAATAGGCAGCATTTGTTTTTTGAATGTAATACAAAATTGTCTAAGTTTTAATTGGAAAAATTGAGGTAAGCAATATGAATTGATGCTGATTGTGTGAACTAATTTTTCATATACAGATCAAACAATTCATCAGTTGAAAAAGAAATTAATGCAGAATTTTGTTCAACTGTTAATACCAGTTTTTTAACAAATTAAATGCAAATAGCTATTATGGCTAGGTGTTTCCAACATGCCAGGCACTCAGTTTCAAGGCATAATTGTGTTATTGAAGATAAGGTAGTAACTTAATTGCATTTGCAGTGGATATGTTTAAAACTATGAATGTGAGATGTTCAACAAGTTTCCAAGAAGCTGATAATTACACCTTTTCAATGCTTGTGCTTCAGTTATCTGTTAGAGTATTAGAGCATTGGAGTTATTCCTTCCATGAAATGGCTGCATGACAGTATTTAAAGTTTGTAATAAACACATAGAAAATGTCATAGTTTGCTGCAATTGTTGTAACTTCATAAATAGACCCCTTCAATAATGTTGTGTGTAGTGCTTTTAACAGCAATGGATGGATTGGTGCAAATTTTACCACAGTTATTTTTCAAACATTTAAAAAAAAAACAATTCGTCAAATTTACCGCTGCTGTTAAAGTTACAATCAATGTAAACAGAATAAGTGCATTTGGAAAATATGGGCTTGCAAGTGGTTCCCAACCTGGGGTACATGTACCTCTAGGGGTATATTTGCCTATCTGAAGGGGTACAGGGTCAGATATATGTTGGGAACCCATGGGCTTGCAGTTTCTTATTTGTTTGGAAAGCTGATTATGCACTTATTTTCCATCACAAAAGCTTTATCATTGTTTTTGTCAACAGTTTTCCTTTCAAAAGTTCTGGACTTATTTTAAATCAAACAGTATTGTTTGTTTATCAGCTGATACAATATATGGAATTGTTAGCTAACTATGATATTCCCACAAAAGTACAATTGTAAAGATGTATTTTTGCGAATGCTGTCATTGTTAAGCAATTTATGCAATAAAGGTGACAAAGAACTGTTGCTAAAATTCCAGTTCAATTGATTTTGTGCGGCAAATAGTACAAACGGTAGTATTCTGATAAAACTTTTGAAAAATACACAAATGTTCATAACATTACTTGCACCAGTTTTTCAGTGCTGTTTTAATGATGTCACATTTTGAAGTCAAAAGTCGCAAAAAAGTTTTTGCAGCTAGTGTAGAGTGTGTGGAAGAATGTTAAACAACAAAATGTTTATGAATTATTCTTGAGTTACTACAACACTTTCCATTGAAGTCTGTTGAACAGAAAAAATGTTTATGAAGATATTTTTGAGTTACAACAATTTCCATTTAAGTCTGTAGTAATGCGGTGAAGAAAAGCAGACTTGGGTTTTGTTTTCTTCATTGATAAGTTGTGCATTCTTTGAAGGAAATCAATCTTCGTGTGTTCAGCACAAGCTTACTACTAGCCTCTGTTTGATAGGCACAAGTCCACAGTCAATTTGGGCCTATCATGTACTGTCATGTTTTTTATCAAAATGTCTTAAAAATTTTCTACGAAAATTAACCTTGAACCACAACAGTAACTTATTATGTTGTCTTCAAACCCCTTTTACATGGTGTTATTTGTTGTGACATAATCCATGTTGTTGACGTGTGTTCACAATAAATTTGATAATACCTCAAGGAACAATATTGCTGTACTTTCCATAAAGTTTCATTGCACTTCTCTTCAAACACCACATTCGGATTTCATCCAGCTGATCCCTTCTCAAAAAGAGCCGAATAATTTAAAGTCAGGTTCTTAGGGAACGAAGAAGTAAAACCAAGACGTATGCGAAAAAGAAGGTTTACTAACATTATTATGCTCAGGAAAATATTTTTGAGAATAGCTGAGATCAAGCCAGTTCTTTCAAAGCCTCACGTAATTTCGGTCTTATTTGTAGCTTGAAGAGTGAAACTTTGTTTTTTAATGTGAAACACCTAATTTTTAAAGTAAACACCCCAACACCACTAAAGTAAACACGGCAACACTACTAAAATTCTATCATTTGGTGACATTACAAATGTATAAAATGTTCTGTAACCCAGCGGTTCTTTGTAACTCGGAGTCTATGACCTACGTATGTTCTGCACTGCTTTGAAAAAATACATAACACTTGGTATAATGTTTAACAAGGTAATTAAATTTAAAAGCTTGTGCCACTTTTATCTCAACCTTGAAACACATGTGATTTTAGCAAAAAAACACAAAGTTCATTTAGGGTTAAGCTTTGTACCTTTGTCTTCTAAGCTTTTCGCTGTTACTTTGCCCCTTTTTTGCTGATGTTTCTTTGCTTAAGTTGTTTAACTCCATGGCATGTGATTCAGCGTGCAAAGTGTTCTATTCGAACAAATTCGTGTGTCCTGTAATGGCGTACTACGGACCTTCTGAAAAAGTCTGTCGGGAAATCGGTATTGATTTTGCGGACCACAAATTGCCCATCACTGAGCAGATTAAAGCTTTCGCGCTGATAAAGTTACCAGCCACTTAACGACTTGTTTGACATTGACGACGACGTAGGCATCAAGATACAGTATGTTCAAAAGAAAATCGATCTTAGCGGCCAAAACCACCGCACGCAATGTCATCTTACCAATTTTGACTAACATGTGTAACAGTTTAATACACTGCTGCCACGGTTCTATACGACCCCGCTCAGATTATAACCTGATTCCAATGCTGTTTTTCACAGATCGATAAGAAAGATAAGAAAACACCGGAACAACATTGAGGCACTCCCTCTGGCCGTTTCAGAGCAATGGCGACATCCCTAATAGCAGCCAGCATATAAAAAATTGCTTGCAAAAATAAGATATTCGATTGAAAAATAACTTTGCTAGCGTTTAGTAATTGGAATTTCGTGAGATTTTACCCGAATGCGGGGATTCATCGAGGCAGATCGTGTTTTAATATTTTATGTTTTGGGTGGATGTCCCATTCTTGAGAATTTAAGCAACACCAGGGTATTTGAAACGATTTAAATAAAATTTGTTTTTCTGAAATTTTTGTTTAATGGCAGATATAATTTCGTAGACATAAAGATATGCTACAGATATTGTTGACAATAACAAATTTGCAGTACTAAATAGTAACAGTGATGTTGATTTTTCGTCAATTTTGACAATTTCAAATATGCCCGAAAGGGCAGTCGATATACTGTAATCATAGACAGCAACCCCATAAAAAGGGCAATCACTATTTAAAAGATATCTTGTGCAGATTTTTAACGATCAGTAACAGACCTGTAAGGCGTCTCTTTCACCGATAGCAAAGAATGTATCAGAGCCGAGCCGAGAAGGGAATCTAATAGTAGTTGAGAGCTGAGTGAACAAACCCATTTTCCAAGTTAAAAAAAAAAACTATTCGACAAGAACGCGTTTGAAAGATATGTCCAAGAGATGCTGTCGGGCGAGGTCCACTCTGTACAGATCGACGCCATCCCAAATCAGTTCATCTACGGCATCTGATGTGTTCGTAGCAGAGCTTGTCGCTCTAAAATCTCTTCATCGGCCTGCCCGATGACACTCGTTTTCTTAATGAATAAAATGACATAGTATGTCCATAAATTGTGTGTAGGACCTCCGAGAAAAATTTTTCCGGGGGGAACGAAGACTGATACCGCCCCCTCCCTAGCTTCTCGGGCCCTCGACGAAACTTGTATAACTTGTTTGTACAGTAATCAGAATTAGCTGTCATGCTAAGATCTGCAGATAGATTTACTAGCTTACGCCAGTAATTTTGGGCTTTGTCACAGAAAGACTGAGAGTGCTTGCTTTCATCTTTCTGGACCCCAGTACCTACCGGGCCCAGGTGCGATCTACCTCTTGCACCCTCTCTCTCTTAGGCCCTGGTTGGGAGTACCTGAAGAAGGCCTGGAAAAGGGGGATGGACAGCACACTGTTTCGTGTAGCGTTCGTAATGCTTACGAAAATTCTAAGGGTTGATAGTTCGATGAACTGCTGGCTGTGGATCTGTGGTTTCAAATCTTTTTTTTTTGCTCATTGAGGTTCCAAGCGCTTCCAATCTCGGTTTGTGGTTCCCCTGATAGATATCTTACTTTGGCATTATACAAAGTGTATTTGAAGAAGTTAAAAGCTGTTCTTGGATCGAAAGCTTGGATTTTCTACCTTTTGTTGTGTGTAACTGCCTTAACTTTTTAAAGTAATTCTTGATAATTATATCACACACACACGTTTCAGTGGTGATGCATCAGCAGTCATGTTTTATCACCGATTCTTTTGATTGATACCATTCAACACGTTAGTTGGTAACGCACACTGTTATGGCTAGTGCAAAATAGCTGCGTGGTCAGCACAACGTTTACCGCTGTTACTGACTAGTCAGGTCATTAGCAAGAGCTGCATACCCAGAGCAGCAGCGCACGCTGCATCTCAGCTGGTGACGAGGAGACGCTGTCAGAATTATAGCGCTTTCAGAACCTTTTTTTGTTGGTAGAGTAAGTCCGTCTACATTTGTTTTGTAGCGAATTGTCGTTTGATTGCGTTTAGTGAGCTTGGAAATTTGCAAGTTGGAAGGGTTATGCTTAACGTTCGCAAAAAATCTTGGTATTGATGTGAATACCTAAATATTTGTTGTATTTTTCAATTTCGTGTAGTGCAACTTAAAATTCATTTTTGTATCGGATATGTCTGTAGTAATTTGACCTTGGCTTATAGGCGATGTAATAATTTTGAGCTCAAAAGTGCCTTGTTTAATATAGCAGCAAGAAAAACAATGGTGAGACCTGCTTTTTTGTTATTGACGCTGTTAAACCAGTTACAGTGTTGTGCTGCATGACTTTAAGGTGTTTTTTATGTGATATTGATGAACGAACCTATAGCTTCTGTTGGTTTCGGCCAACTGCTACCAATGCGTCCAGCGGCTGCATATTTTTTACTTGTTATGAATTTTGAAGCGGTTTCGTGCAGCGGTGACTGTGGACAATGCTTGTACGTTAATTTCTGTTTTTATGTAATTGCACTTTCATCCCGGCTTGCTAGACACGGGATCGTTTTCCACACCCGTGCGCGGAATCCGGAACAAGTGTAGAAAAAGAACTTTTACAAATCTTTTTGTAACAGTACACCGTACTGCTTTAATCAAGTTCACTTTTGCAAAAAGCATAATTGGGCATTGACTTTTTGGAACGTTACTGAGCAAACGTTGAGTAACTTTTGTGCATCATCAATTTTAATTACGTTACGAGCTATACATGCCTTTCGCACAGAAAGTTTCGTCTTCATTACCAACAAGAGTGGTAGCAACGGACATATTTAGATACTTCGGATAATTGTAGAGCATTAATTAGAATCGCAGTAATTGATGTCAATTTCCTCGTGAAGTTCGTTTCGAATTTCAATTATCGAAGAGACATCCGCCCCTTCGATGCTTTTCATTTCATTTTTTCATAGAGCAATTAGGCACTATGTGTTTTGGAGTGACAGCTGGTAATGGTTTCTTCTGTTGCTGGTGATATTTCCGCGCGTCGTATTTTAGTTCAGTCGGATGGTTTCGCCGCCACATCTTAATTCGATTATCGTTCGCCCCATCATAACCTCAGCACAAAAGCTGGGGTTGTCGTTTCAGCTGCGCCTGAAACATGCGCTTCCCGTTAGCACATTGCCTTGTTTAATTGGCTCCTTATTCGTAGTTATACCCGGTCAACAATATGTTACGGTTGTTCAATTTCATTTAGATAACCTTGTCAATCACGTTTCAGTAGTGATCACCCCTAGTGTGGTATAGAAATGAGTTATGTCACATATCCCGGGCTCTTCCTGTTGCTTTGACGTGTGTTTGTTTCTCGTTATGGCTATCAGCGTAATGACAACCGTGTTTTTTCCTTTTAGGCATCTCTGCATTACTTTACGTTTGTGGGGTCGACACGCAATGCAGCAAAACGTATCCACGGCGCAAACTCCTCAAGTGGTGACCGCTGCTCACAGTCAAATTCCTCCAGTCGCTCATTACGTCAGCGTTGTTGCAGCTAAAGCAGGTTAGTGTTTGCAGTGTGCGAATGAACTACGGGGGATCAGATCTGCAAATTCGTTTTGGGTGTTTGCACGCTTCGCCGCAATCGCCTGTAACATTTGTCAGCCGAAAAGAAATGCTAAAAAACGACGTGAACTTGATAAGCTTTGTAAGCTTTTTTCAGTTTACGTTGAGGCTCCGCATCTCTTGAAGCATTTTCGCCTACCACAGTCAGTGTGTGTGGTTAAACTCTTCTTTACCGCACGATGAGAAATTGACACAGTTTTGTCCAAATTGTCGCTGTGCTGAAACGAAAATGTATACCGTAGCGTAAAATTATGTCCACAACCAGAGCTACAGTGATCTGTTTACAACAACTACACCAAATAAAATGTTCGAATAACAAATCCGAATATGACTTACTTGGCGATGCTTGTGATATTCCTTTTTTATATTTTGTGCGTTTTATGCTGAAGTGGATAAAACCAACTGCTTTACTCGCGTTGCCGATAAAGGTGATAGTCGCCTTTGACAAATTATATCCAAAAAAACGAAAGCTGCAGGTAACAATTCCTGTGCTGGTATTGGATCTTGTCGATTCCGAAGTGACCTTTATTAACTTTATGTGATGACTTATTGCACCTTCTGTTCACTGTGTTTCGCGGGATTGACCCAATGGTTCCATCTTAAAAGCGATGATGGCCGAGTTGTTTGTTCCAGACGCGGTCCAACAATGACCAAATGTCTTTCGTTTCCTTCCGGGATGCTTTGATTACAACATATTCAGATTACTTTCGCAAAACTTGCCTTATGCTCCGGGAAGTTCCGTCTCCTTTTGATGCGGCAACATGCAAGGCAATTGAAATCGGCGCCGAACTGCGGGATCACCGCTGTGACCGAAGCCGTACGTTCACTCTTTGAAAAGTTACGTGGAAAGGAAAGGTGGAAAGTGTGGAAAGGTGGGGTTCACCAATTTAAACCATTTTCTTGTATGGCTTTGGTCACGGCAACGAGCCTGGGGTTCAGTACCGATTCCAATTGACTTGCATGTTGCCGCATCAAAAGGAGCCGGAAACACCTCGAAGCCGATACAAAGCAGATTGTTTGTTTACGAAAACAATTAACGGCTACAAACGATTGTTATGACACGTGCGCGACCACCGGCTCTGCCCTGCGATCGAATTCCGCACAAGAGTTTTCTCCACAGTTTTTCAACATCTGCCAGCAAGGTCGGCGAACTTGACTTTAACTTTGGAAGCAGTTGCGCTTGAGCTGAAGCTGATTGGCTGAAACCTGATCCTCGTTTCTTGCAGGACCTCTAGCACTGTAATTGTCTTATCTCGCTTGTAGCAAAGTAGCTGGTTGTCATCAGTGACGCAGGTACTGTTCGACACAAATAATGCCGCAATTATGCAGTAAACGGCGTTCACAATTGTTAGAAATATCACGAGTACACAGACCGTATGCTTTTCGATGGCTCCCTCACCACTTCATTTCAAAAATTGCGATATCCAAGAGCAGACGCGTAATTCTCATACAGTAGCTTGCATGCACTTTGAAGTAAAACAGGTGTAAACCACCTACCGCTGCAAGCCAAACTTGGAATACAGTTGTTTGAGTAACCAGTTTAGATGAGTATTGAGGAGTAGTGAGGAACTACAAAAAGGCAACTGGTTTGAAGTTGCTATCTTCGTACCGGTACGAGACGGTGACTAAGTTTGTTGCGATGTTGCATTGCGACTTATTTGCATGTTTATAGGCAGAACACAAGCCACATTTCGGCTTCATATGTTTAGATGACAACTCCTGTTGACTTGACAAAAGTCTCCGTTATTTGAATTTCAAGTTTGTCAGCGCGTGATACTTTGCTTCTTTTACTGAACATCTAGATAGGTTGCTAGAACGCTAGAAACGTCTTTCTTTACGCACAAACGTGTTGAGTTAATATGTGATGCACAGCAAGCTCTAATGACACAAGTGCTATGAATCAGATCAAGTTTTGGGAGAATATTGTGGATTCATCTTCTCAATTCCGTATAGTAAACCATTCAATGGTTAAAGACAGTTTTTTTTTAAGGAAAATGTTAGGTACCCGGTATGGATTTGTAAGGACCCGATTTCTCTGATTCTGGGGACCCGATTTTCTCTGATTTTAGGGACCCGATCATAATTTTCTCTGGTTCTAGGGACCCGATTTGAAATTCTAGATACCCGAATCGGGTCCCTAAAACGCCTTAAAAAAAACCTGGTTAAAGATAAACATTCCCATTTGTTTCAGAAAATAGAGTGAAAGTTTTACTCAATCCTTTCACTCACAATGAGCGCCTCGCTTAGACATTAGGGAACTTCTCTTAAAATTGCACGAACTGCTCAACACAACATTATAATTACAGAAAACTGGATCTAAAAACCATAAAAGTTGTTTCAAAATGCGGACTAAAATTTTGTGTAGTCGAAATGGCAGGATCGAGATATTAACACATTAACACACATGGGAACTGGAGGTCGGTTTTGACATTATGGTATATGCCAGACCCGGCCAACCAGAGGCTTGCGAGCCGCATGCGGCTCTTTGCCCGGTTTCATGCGCTCTTACGTAAACACCGTATTTATTCGTGTATAAGTCGCAAAATTTTCTACCAATTGTTAAACCTTGAAAGTCAGGGTGCAACTTCACACGAGTTGCGACTTTCACACGCATTGCGTGGAAGCGTGCTTGGTGGCTTGTTCAAGCACATACACTCAAAGTATGTGTGTGAGTGAGGAAGAGATAGGGTGATGTGCATGTATGCCCATGTGTATGATGTGGCTCTTAGTGGTAGCACAGTAAGAAATGCAGCTCTTGGTCTCTGATTGGTTGGCCAACCCTGGTATATACAGTAGTTGGGAAAAAGCAGTCTTCCACCTTTTTCGAAAAGGAAACGACGTTGTTTTCTTTTCTTGATGTGCAAGGGCGTACGCAAGGGGAGTTGGAGTTGAACCCCCCCTTGAGCTTGATATTTTACAAAAACTTTATTACCTGCGCAAAGGAGATTAATTGTTTTCGCATACTTTTTGCTTGTTAATTTGTCGACT
>JGI24021J15306_10003025_pt1 | contig 18706 bp, 11 predicted proteins | sample Ectturendosymbi1_FD_15306 | JGI IMG/M metagenome (IMG submission 15306)
CAAGATGTGGATTTTCGCCTAGTTTCTTTAAAGACAAACAAAGAAATTGACCCTTGAACTTTTTTCTCAGGCCCCGACGACGTCATGCGAAAAACCCTTGACCTGTCCCAGTTGTGTCGTCCCATTCAAAATAGTTCAAACCCAAAAATTCCCAATTTAAAAAATAGAAACAGCAAGGCTTTCCACATTTTTACAGGGTTTGAACAGCTCTCTAGCTCTATTGGCTGCCGAATTATGGCCGACCGTGTTCTTGCCCAAATTGGGCATGTGTGGTAATTAAAGGGTTAAAGAGCAGAAGCTTCATTGTGGTCGGTTTCATTTGTGCAGTATCTTTTTGGCATTTGTTTTTAATGAAACAAGCTGCTTTTAAACATAGCAATATGTGCCTGAAATAATATATGCTACAATTGAAGTAGTTGAATGTAACAGATTTATCCGATGATAATGCTGATTAGCAGAATCAAGTGCTTCTGGTACATGAAAGTGAACCTTGAACAAGGACAGAGAAATAAAGTAGTATTACTTGAAATGCTTTCTCAATCAATCTGTGCCCCGGTCTTCAATCTAGTCCTACGCAAGCAAAAGTCAAAATCCGTCAAACCTTTTCAAATAAACTAAATTTTTCAATGGAAAGTTCACTAGAAAGAAAAATAGAAAGTTTTATGATTTTCTTAAAAAACTTGCCCATTTTGGGCAAGGTTGATTAATGTGGTTGAAAATTGTGATGAAACTAGAAAAATTTCATGTCTCAACCTAATTTACTTTTATTGCAGATAGAACCACAAGCTTGAAGTTAGGTTCGATTTAAACCTTAAACCGACCACCAATGACGTCGATTGGCGGAATTTTTGGATTTTTCCTCACTTTTTCGTTCATTTGCTAAGAGCACTTCTCACATATTTGTTTGGAAATTAGTTTCGTTATTTTCCACATAAAAATTTTTCCAAAATCAAAACGTTGCTTTTTTCTGATCAGATGAGCTTGAGAAGACTTGGTAACTTGTGCAAAAACCCCGCGCGCGTCTAAACCTTTCAGTTAGTCCAGTATAAGCGAATAAACAAAAACTGCCCATTCTGGGCAAGGACAATAACGGTGTTTGTGTTTAGAGGTTACCTGAGCACGGTTAACAATCCATGCATAATCTCCCTATTCTGCCTTCCGTCACTCGTGAATACCACCCCTAGGTACTTGAACTTATCCACCTGCTGCAAGGTATTGCCGCTCACTTGCAACGTGCACTAGGTCGGTTTTCTGGAGAGACGCAGTGTCTCTTATGCAGTGCTAGTTTTTACTCCCGCTTGGTCGCGCGCAGCAGGAAAACAAGCAAGTGTAGTTTGAAGACCCTGTTCAGAGGCTGCTAGCAGTAACAAATCAACAACAAAAAGCAAATGGTCTGTAGATTCCAACTGTGACACCTTGGTAGGCTCCGATCGGTCTGTCTATCCAATTTACTGGATATCGCTTATGAAGAGGAGTGGCGACAGCATACATTCTTGTAGGAAGCCAACACCGGGACAAACTTCTGAACCGCACTGGGTATCATTCAGCTTTGGTTCAGTTATCTTGAGGCATCTTTTTTCAAGACACTTGGCATACACTTTAGAGTTTAAGAAGAAAGGTACCACGACAGTTAGTGCAATATTTCCTGTATCCTTTCGTTTGTATGAGGATGATCACCCACAATCTTTCCTAACCTTTCCACAACGTGTACCGCGTGACACACGAGTAAGCCAAAGAACTCAAAGCTAACGATGTTAACGAATCTAAAGATGCTTTAATTTTTTCATTTAAACTAGGTAGCTTACGCTTTGCTTCTTTCGCGTTAAAATCCCACTGCCATCAACCTTCAACATATGTAAACTTACTGGAGGACAGAGACCAAGCAAAGCATGAGTAACTCGTACGGTCACAGGTGTGCGAGATGGAGAATCGCAGAGCATCGCTGCTCCCTTAGCGCGGTGAACATCATACAAGTGAGAAAAGCCAGTGAAGTGGCGGTATATCTTTCAGGACAAGAAAGAATGAAACTAGAAGTTGATGACGATTCGGTTTTTCAAAGTAAAATAGAAAATATGGGCGTTCAAGGTTGTGTCAGATGATGTACAAAATGAAAATGATACAGGATTTTACTTATCTTTTGAAACGTTTAACAATGATCCGTAGAAAATTGAAGGAATGACCAATGGGAGTGCTTACCCACCTGTTCTAGCGAAAAGACCAAGTTTTTAGGTATACAAAAAGCGGTGATTTTTTGTCTTCACCTTTGATTTGTGAACAAATTAAGAAATATTTAGGCAATTTTTAGGCAATGAACCAAGTTTGTTACTTACCCACATGCGATAGTACAAAACACAAATGGCGTCAGAAAGGATACGAAATGGTCATTTTTTAGGGTAAACGGCTTCTTTCTCCCTGAAAAATGTTTACCCTTTGGCTTACACGTGGGCCTGCTCCAACAACAGTGAACCAGTATTCGACTTCGCCATAAAAGTGGTTGTTAACTCATGCACAGCAGCTTAAACAAAACAAGGTTTAGCCTTTTTTATTGTGTTGGTGATTTAGCAAACAGTTCATTAGCGTTTCTTAGTTGATGAGTGATGAACAACTTGTAACAAAAACAAAAACAGTTCGTGGAGTCTATTGCAGTGGTTGTCAACCTTTTTGAGCGTGCGAGGCGAATTTAAAATCTAAAGTTTTTAGAGAGCCACATAACAAATGCTACACACAATTTATCAAAAACAGCAACGTCAAAACCCAAAAACAAACAGAGCAGTTTAATGTGAAGCTTGATTTTCGATTCTACTTTTAATAAGTTTTCCAAAACCTGGGGCTGAATGCGGAAAATGCAGTACGTGAAAATTCGCTAAGGTGATTGTTAGACAATCGGTTGTGATGTTTGGTTTTGATTCTGAACATTTTGCTGAAAAGCATTTCACACACGTACATCGGACCAAATGCAGCAACAATCTTCAATGCATTGGTTATCAAGTTAAGACACTTTACTTCTGGAACTCCACTTCAAACATCAAGTAGAGTAGCAGACGATCACTTCGGAACGCTTGGGCCAGCTCCACATCTGACTGCACGTTTAGCAGCTCACTTTGAAAATATCAGGAGCGGTGGACGCGTCTATTGCCGTAGGCTTTGCAAATATTTTCATCACGGACAGGAAGGAATTCAATCCAAACCCTTTACAGACCGCAAAACCAATATAGCGGCTCGGACTTTGTCTATCCATAACTTGCCAACCGATAGAGCTAGAGAGCTGCTGAAACCTTCTGAAGATGCGGAAAGTCTTCTAGTTTCAATTAAAAAATCTGGGCACTTTTGGGTTTGAACTTTTTTGGTGTGACGCCACGACTGGGGTTCAGGTGATTTTGATGACGTCACCAGGCCCTGAGAAAACGTTCAAGTGGCACTTTACCCGCTTTTTCTTTTAAACAAGCTATAGGCAAAAATCCGCATTTTTAGAGGCCTTGATTGGCCATCTAGCGTTAAAGTGGCTGGCAAGTTATGGCCAAACAACAAAAATTAATTAATGTGACGTTTAAATTCATCAATCAAATCACTTTTCAGCCTACTGCACTTTTAGAATGATCCGTTGACTTGTCCTTTGAAACTTGAAAGTGTTGGAAAATGTGTCGTAATACAACGCACAAGCTACGTCTTTCGAAGACAAAGCTTTGTAATAGAGGCCGACACTGCGCTGCATAAATCGTGATTGTAGAACTTGTTATTTCCTTGTAGGAAGCCGTTCAGTAGCGAATGGTCTGCAGTGACATCAACCATAAATGTTAAATCTGCAATCCATTCTTCGTTGCTCAGGTTCGGAATAGATTTATTTTCTCCGACAAAGGTCTTGACCTCCGGGAGCAACACATAAAATCTTCTGCGACAGTTTTCACGGATTGGCCATCGTACTGTAGTGAACATGACCCCGTCTCAATAGTCAGCATCAATATCTGCCAGAAACTGCTTAAATTTACCATGGTTAAAGTTGAAGCGCATTTGCACGAATCCAGTTTACTGTCGATGTAACAGTTTATGTCACATTAGACACCTTCAGACACGTAGATATGATACTTTTCTTAGGGCAGCCATAAGTCCGGAATTTCCCGGACATGTCCGGAATTTCGGTGTTAACATTTGTGTCCGAAAATAATTTTTTAAAAGCTGTGTTGTCCGGAATTTTGACAGTTAGTAAATTATCTTTAACTTTGAAACAATGTGCATGTGCTATGAAGATGAGAACTTCTGTTTTTGTTGTTTTGCGGTGGATTGGTAGTTGTAAGAACATACTGAAAAATGTCGTATAGCGCTTGTTTGTTGTCGTGAGAAGCAGCCATTGAGACTGTTAGGAATTTTGCCTTTTCAGATATGATAACCCTAACTTTCCTGGTGCCAAATGCAGTGGTGCCATAACACGGGGGCAAGATGATCTTCTTCACGCCATTTGTTAAGTCAGGGTTTCTTAGCCTAGGGTGCTAGCACCCCCAAGGGATGCTGAAATCAATTTCAGGGGGTGCTGGGGAAGGTCACATATGTGGCGGTCAAAGGCTTGTCCATGAGATTTCCTTTATTTTCTTATTGATTTTGTCAATGCTACTGCCATAATTGCTGTTTTTGTTTTGGAGAATGAACCAAGCATATGATCAAGATCTACTGTGCTTGTCTTGACTTTATCCTTATAGTAATCAGGTGTTAGCCAATGGTAGGGGGTGCTGGACTGCTTAGGCGTGACCAAAAGGGGTGCTGAGGAAAAAAAGGTCAAGAAACGCTGTGTTAAGTCCTTGAAGACCTGACTCTTCCCGATCATGAAAGGACACCCATCCGTTTCCACTGAAAACAGCTAACGGATCCAAATGTACTCTCAGAAGAGTAGCCACGAAATACACGAAACATATCTATCCATTTTGTTGAACCATGAAAGGAGCACAAAGTGAGAAATCCCTCGCAAATCTTAAAGTCTGGCATAACTCCATTGATAAGCACAGCTAATTGCTCTGTACCAGTAATGTCTTTTCTGCTGTTAAGTGCGATGGAGTAGCAAACAAAATCCCTCGGCTTATTTATAAGAATCTGGTCGTGTACGTCATTTGACATGCACTCAACTCGTCGAATTACTTGCCTAGTGTCATTGCTAAGCTGCAATTTCTTACCTTAAAGTTGAATGCTAGAGGTACAGCATTCTTCAGTTTGCGTAACAATAGCCTGCTTTATAATTTCGGCCTCCGAATACGGTTTCATGTGGCAAACCAGAAGACGGCTATTCCTGAGCTCTATGATGCCGTAGTTATTTCTTCAGATTCATTACCAAGTTTGAACATATTCGTTTGCTTTATACGTGCTGACTTTATAAAACCCAACTTCCTTTTCTTGAATCTCCTTTGTAGCAATTAGTCTCGGCAGAGTGAGTTTTGTAGTGCCTCTCAACATCAAACGATTTCACAGTGCATACCACCTTAGGACACAGATGACAACGTGCGTTGCCATCTTTTTCGACCTGAAAATATTTCTCCTCCCAATCACTTTGAAAAGTTCGGTTTTCTTGCATAAGAGTGCGAGCTTTCTTTCACATTGCAGAGGTACAATGAACTTTTCGTTGACAATGCGATTTAATCATACAGAGTGCGAATGTTTATCACAACAGGTTGTGATAAAAAAAACTGCACTTTACTCAACATGGACTCTATGATCGGTTGTTGAAAATAAAATGAGAAAAATAGCACAGTTCAATGACTTGAAATAACCTCTCGTACTATAACAGTATTTCTAGGAAGAATGAACAGTTACCATTGTTACGTGGCGTGATGTTGCCACTGTTGAAACAAGTATAGTAAGCTGCATGAAAACATGTTTTTCTCGCCATTTGGACGATGTTACCAAAAAATCACTGGTGTAGTAGGTGGGGGTGAAGGAGGTGAACCGCACCCTCAAAAGTTCTGATTTAGTGAAAATCCGGGCAAAATACCATTAATTCCGGGCAAAATGAGGACCTTTTAAAACTACCTGAAACTCTGAGCAAAAATACGCCCAACATGCTTGATTTGAAAATCATGGCACCGGAATTGACATGAAGAGCTTTTTTTAGAGATCACATGGCGTCCGAATTAACAGCTTTTTTTGGAGGTCACTTAAGTAACTTAATTTGAAGTATTTTTCGGGCACGTTTGGGAGAATCCGGGAAAATTCCTACGCCCCCCAAAAAATTTGCCTACTCCTACACCTATGCAAAAAATAATAGTTATATACTAAAAATAATGATTATTTTCACTGCATTGCCAATGGCCGCAAGGAGGATGTTTGAGAGCCGCATGCAGTTCTGAAAGCCGGAGTTGAGAATCACTGCTCTATTGTATAATTTTGTTTCTGGCACGAAAAGTCTTGTAGCAACCAATGCTACTATAATTGCCGCTGTGACGAAACTATGCGATTTACCTGGTTGGGTTGATGGTATATCTCATCTTGTAAAAACAAGCTTAATGAGTTACCGGTAAGACTAGTTTTTGCAATCCTGTCGCACTACGACAGTCAAACAGACGAAGCTATTACCAGGTCCAAATTAAGTTACCAGTCGAAGCATTTTCTCTAATGCATCGATGACTTCAAATTTTGTGAGATTCTCTCAACGCCAAAAAGTTTAAAAAATACGATTAACAATATTTTTGACATTTCTGCCCCCTGGCCCATTGCCAAGTCTAGAAATTTCCGATAGTTTCATAAAATTCAGAAATGAAACATTAAGACACTTTGCAACTGGTTACTCATGGCAGTAAGTCATTGTCCAACGTGCGTTTCAATTGAAAAAAGGGATTCGACCAACGTTTTTGTTTACTTTTTTTAGACTTGGGTCGGAAATCATAGATGTACAATTTTCTTTTTAATCTGTACAAAAATATGAAATTTTTAGCAGAATAGCGTTTTGCAAAACATTTCTAAACATGAAATCGAAAGAACGTGTAAAACCAATTAGTTCTGTTGTATTTGCGTTAGGGGGAACACCTCATGTGCACTATCAAGGCTTTAGTATTGAGAACATTGAGGATGCTTTCAATCGCGCTCTTCGAACATCAAGTCACCGATAACTTCCGAGTGGGCCGATCGCGACCTGCGAAAGTCGATACATCCAAACCGGATTGAACACCGATGTTTTTAGTTCTGTTTGTTGGTCAGCCATTCGTAACAATGACGAGAAGCACGTGCGGTGTTTGTAGTAAGCAACATCCGGGGCGCGTAAACACACTTTGGAGAGTTTGCAAGAATAAAACTGTTGATTTATTCTGCACGAACGCAAATAGTTTCCTCATCACCTTCAACAATTTTGATTATGTGAAAAGCACTGCGGTTTGTGTCTCACCAGTCAAAGAAAGCACTGTGACCTTGAATGCAACTTCTCACAATGTTGCTACAGACTTTAAACTGGCATTGGTTTTGATCGCCGTGCATCCTTTTCACGGCTTCAACCCATTCAATTTTCTGGTGTTCACAACAAAGAAGTTGGTTTATGCAGTAAATAAGTATCACCCTACCAACAGTTGACAGTCCAAACCCCAGGGTAAGTAAAGAGACAAAACTGGAAGGCAGCACTTTACGAAAAAGAACATTTGTTCTGTGTAGGCCAGAGATGAGCATTGGACTGAACTTGAATTCCACTGGATCCTGACTATGACGAATTTTGTTGATTTTGGATCGGATCCGGACTGTGAAACATTTAATAAATTCGGGATCAGGACCGGATTTGGACTGAATTAATTGAAAATAATTGCGTAATTTTTGTCATCAAGGGTTTTTCGCATGACGTCGTCGGGGCCTGAGAAAAAAGTTCAAGGGTCAATTTCTTTGTTTGTCTTTAAAGAAACTAGGCGAAAATCCACATCTTGAGTGCCCTTGAATGGCCTTGTAGCGTTTGTGGTTGACAAGTTATGGTCAAAACACACAAATTAATTAGCTAATACCTTAAGGCAGGATATTTTTTAAGGAAAATGTTAGGTTCCCGGTATGGATCTTTAGAGATCCGAATTATCTGATTCTAGGGACCAGAATTTGCTCTGATTTTAGGGACTCGATGATAATTTTCTCTGATTCTAGGGACCCGATTTGAAATTCTAGGGACCCGAATCTGTTCCCTAACACGCCTTAAAAAAAACCTGCCCTAAGGGATTCATTAGAGGATTACTTAATAAATTATCACTTTTGTCGATAATTTGCCAACCACTAATGCTAAAAGGCCAATCAAGGGCTGTAAAGTTGCGGATTTTCATCTAGTTTTTTTTCAATAAAAAACGCGTAAACTGACACTAGAACATTTTTCTCAGGCCCTGCTGACGTCATCCAAAAATCCCTTGATTCCCAGTCGTGACATCACACGAAAAAAGGTTCAAACCCAAAAGCGCCTGAATTTTTAAAATCGAATCTAGGATACTTTCTGCTTCCTTTAGATCTTCCAGCTCTTTACGGGGTGGACGTAATACCTACTACGCTACTTCGGGGATTCACGTACCTTTATGCTCAGATGTATACCCTCACCGCAGTGACTGATATTCCGACACGGCAAGACATTTTTTTACAAACAATTATTTTCTTCCTTTGAAAAATATGGTTATCATACAGTCGTCAGCAGGGGTGGTAATTCATAAATAATAATTGATTGATAATTACTACCCCTGCTGACGAGTGTATGATAACCGTAATTGGTAATTGGCAAGAGAGCTGGGTTTGAACAGCTCTCTTGCTCTATCGCTCGGGAAGTTTGCGGTCCTTAAAAACAAGTGGGAAGCTTAGTAGATATCAAAGCAGCCTATACGCCTCATAACGTTTGCAAAGGCTTCAGGTGCGATAAGCAACCTCAGCCTGTTGTGAAAATTGCAATAAACATTTGCTTCGGAAGACTACTTGCATTTTGCAGTGAAATGTACTTCTTCGTAGTAAAAATGTACTTTTTTGTAGTAACATGTACGTTTTTGTAGTTAAATGTACTTTTTTGTTGTTAAATGTACTTTTTTTAGTGAATGGAATTTTATGCAGTGAAATGTACATGGTCCTGGTCAACGTCACGCGTTTCAACAAAATTGCGGATCTTCATGTGTACCGTGCTGCATGTATTCTGATAGTGGACATAACAAAATCGACATTGAAGTCTGACGGCATATTGAGACGTTGAAGCACACTGCTATGCGCAGCTATTTTCGACTGCGAAGAGACAAAATTTGAGCTTAAATGCCGAACAAACTGCAAATACAACCTTGCATTGACCCGGTCGTGGCGTGAGCAAGGTTTAAAAAGCTGTATTTTGTTAATCTTTTGGTGTTTATTTGGATTTTAAATATTTTGAACTTTTTGGACTATGGTTGGAAAAACAAATCTTCTGAAGGCAAATGATATTAACCCAACCACTGTTATCCTGCTGGTGGTCAAGTTGTAAATTACACAGCAAACGATCTTTCTTGAGTTTGAGAACGTTTTTTCCGGAACTTCAAAGGAGAAAGCGCTTGAGGGCCATCGCACGCACAAGAAGTGCATGTGTACGAACGCAAATAGTTCTTTACGCCGCAGTTACGTAATGGGATGATGTGAACAACGACTTCCGTATTGTTCCATGGCACGAGCGTCGGCCGTGGGAAAAATTGGGAACGTTTCGCAGCCAATCATCCAATCAAACTTTCCCAACAATTGTAGAATTCGTGCAGCTGCATCCTGTCATGCGAACCCTTTTCGTTGTTGATTGGCGGTGCGATAAAGTTAGCTCAGTCTGACTATATTTTGCAAAGAGGTTTTCTTTGTTACTTGCTGCATCGACTGCTTGCGAGTGAGTGCGGTTCAAGAGTCTGTCGAACACGGAGGTGGAGACGCCAATAACTGAAAACTGTTAAACACTCCTTGTTCTCAAGGCGAAATTCTCTGATGCCAGACAGCATGGAAATTACGCCAGCGATTTGAAACAGCACTGGAGATGGCTGATTTGCCCGAGCAGTTTCTTCAAGGTAGCAATAACTCTCAATAAAAGAAAACAAAAACTAACCTAATCGTTTAGAATTTGTCGACCTTAACTATTCTCGCCCCGCAACAACTAAAACTACAGTAATCGTTTTTGCTCTCAGCCTGTGTTCCGTAATTGACCGCCAATCACTTCCTCTTCCGGGGCCTTTCTTCCTTTGCTCTCTTCCCCAAAACACCAGCAATAGAAAGGTGTCACGTTTTACCTCATTGCTACATCATTCATTCATTTTGCAGGGTTCTTCTGAAAACTGCATTATTTTGTGATGAATTGCAGCACTCAACAAGAGATGGTCCCTTGCTTGATCACGTGACCTCAGCCTCTCTTGCCGTGCACGGCGCTTTTAAAAATCAGAAAACCGGGATTTGATGATAGCTGACATGCAGTGCATTTGTACAATGCGGGAAGAAAATAAAACGACATTGAAGTCGTTCATGCGTTTACGATTTTTACTGAAGGAGTCTGTCAAATATTCCAAGACAGCGTAATCTTGGATAAAGGGATTGCAAGAAATTGCCTTAGCTTTACTTGATTGGATTTGCGCAGTCATCCACATTTTTTTCAAGCACAAAAAGAATCCTGAGACTGCTTTGACGCAAGCATGCATATTTTCGCCCATGTGCTTCCTGTACACGTGGCGCGACTCCAGTTTGGACGGTGGCATGCACACACGAATAAAACGTATATGCGCGCGACGTGTGAACTGCAGAATGCGTGTGTGGATAAGCCTCCGAGCTAACCACGCGGAGTGCTACCTGCAAACGTTATTTCGTACGCATATATCCACTGACTTGGCTCGGAGTTCGTCAACCCGTTTTCAAGTGCAGCAAAGTTTGCACGTTGGTGAATCCCACTGGCAGCGCCAGACAAAGCAAATTTTGAAAACTTGTTTGCTAACACTTTCTGCCATGCTTTCGCACATCAGCTTTTGGCAATACAGGGCTGCTTCCTTTCAAGCATTAACATAATTGAGGTTCTTTTTCAGATTTCCCTATACTCGATGCTGAGACGGCATCATCAATAAAACATAGCCAAGTCATAAACAACATTGATGATCTACGATTCTTCAAGTGTATGAGCTGTTACCGAAAGTCTGAACAAAATCGCAGCACCTCAAAAGGTGGTAGGGAAATACTTTTTTTCACTGCGCTATTCAAAATCATTTTGCTTCTTATGTCAACTTCTTCCTGGAAAAAGAATGACAATGTTATGTCAGATAGTTAAGAGATGACGCATGCACTGCGTGGAAGCCTTAATCCGAAGGCAGTGGCGCAGCCAGCCCAAAATAGTTTTGGGGGGAATTTGGGGGCCAAAATAATTGACTTTAAGCGAGCAACAGTATTTTTGGTTGTGATGCCGCTTGTCAAAGCACAAAATGAGTGGATATATTAAAATTTGGTGGGGGATTTCCCCTCTGGTTACGCCTACGTCCGAAGGAGACTCTCTGTTCTTGGGTTTGCCCATGACAGAGAGACGGCGCACAGATTTCAGAGTCAAACTGTTTCCTGAAGCGTACGGTTTGCTCTGCAAGCAAAAAAAGTAGTCAACTGGTGCAAAACCATATTAGCAGCCTGCGCACAGAGAAGTATATTGTGATAAACACCTTGTCCTACTGAAGCAAAAAGGCGCACATTTTATCGATCCGCAGTGTGTTTTTTAATATATACCTGCTTGGCTAACTATTACCTTTAAATCTACAGTATGACACATTTCTACTAGGATAGGGTAATCGTCAGTCCCAAAATCCCCCCACATTTCAATATCACGAACTTCCACAAATGATTGGCCCTGAGCAACTCCCACAACGCAGCCTTCACCAGTGGTTTTGTGAGGCTTTCCTACTTATGCTTTTGCCAGAGGTCGGGGTGGACCGCGCATTGATTACTTATGTACCACTGCAGGTTTCTCGTGGGAACGTAGCAGATCCACCGCGACTTCCACCCCCTCCCCCCCGAACACCTGCCCGGAGCTCTCGGTACTGCATGAAACAGCGTGAAGTTAAGCTGGAAAAAGAATGTTTATTTCAAATGCGTGCGAAAAAAAAGGAACACTGCAGAAAAACATCGATAAAACGACCAGAACTTTAACGAAAAAAAACGTCACGAAACCTTTTGAAGCGAATTCAGCGCAAAAGCACCACACCTGACCAGAGAAGGAACTCGGGGGTCACGAAGCCTGTGGAGTTGCTCGACACGAAACACTGGACCACACGGCCCCGAATTCTTATCTCGATCCAGGCCTGTGGCCTTGGGGGTCATTCGGGGACAGTGTTCCCCAATTTTTGTGCCCCGCAAATTTTGTTCTGTCCAGAAAAAATTTTTGTAAGCATTTTAATTAGGACAAAAATCTCGCCACCCAAAAATGTATTTTGCACCCCCAAACCTTTAAATCTGACCGCGGGCCCGTGTCGTTCCGTGCCTGGCAATGTGGTCCAAGTGTGAACGACGACAGGTTCGCAGGTTCGCGAAGGCGAGGAGCGATCTCGTTTTTTGCGGGTGAGCAAAGAAGCATTTCGATTTTGTAGCCGAAAAAGCGAGAAACCGTTCACAGAGGATGAACATCCACACGTCGGTGGTACCTGTGGCCCTTTTTCCGGGTTCGCAGAGATCGAAGGTCAAAAGATGGTGCTTTTTCGAACTGTTTGTTCATCAGCTGTTTTCACGTGGTTCGCCACACAGAAAAAAATGGCGAGACAGTACTTTGCAAACACCGGGGAAAGGCGAAGAAGCAGTACAGGACAAAGAAAGAAGTTGGCGCAACGCGATTCGTCACAATGCTGTTATGACCTAAACAATGGAGCATTGAAGCTGGTGGCAATGCGCCACAGCAGGTTGCAAGCGCGAACGAAGCTGCTTCGTAACAAACACCAAGAACGTGATTCAGCGAAGCTGCTTCTGCGAGAAACACACGACGACCATTCGTGAGAGAGCGCCGATGACGATTACGGTAGAAAGTCGCACACAACGGAAAGCTGGAAACAAAGCCTTCGACAGAATCATCCTAATCCTACAGTAGCTGGTCGCCGCCTGGTCCTTTAAACGCTCGGAAGTTCTGCAAGGACTGTTTGCAGAAAGTCGAGCGACGCAATGCGGCGGGCGCGGTGTCATAAAGTAATGCTTCGGGGGGGAACGCACCGCTGCGCTATATCGAGAAATAGTCAGCGACTTTTTCTTGGGGGGGATCTCGCTAAAAGCAACATTTAACCGTTAATTATGCCCTTGAAACGAAATGGCGATGCGTTCCCCGTGCACTCCTTCGACTACGTCACTGAGCGAGGCCATCGACGACAAACACAGACAAGGATTCGACCGTGGCAACCACAGATCACGCCCATAGCAACTGCAGACATACGCCCTCCTACTCGAACGACGCTTTTCTTGTTGCGCCTCATCAGGCGATGCTTGGGCGCTGGACCAAAAGATGTTGAGGGGGTGTCCTGCTGCACAAAGAGCGACCCGTTCGAGGTAAAACGTGGACGCGCGTGCCGGCAAAATCGAGAAAGAAGTTGTTTTTCGAAAATCGTGCATTTGGACGACGTTTCTGTTGCACCAGGGTTTGGGCGGGCGTTATGTTCACCTACAAAGTTTTGGAACGGGAAGCGTCGCTCGAGCTCTCGACATTGCCTGCGACAGCAAGTCAAGCGAAACAGTCACGTGGTATGGAAACACCGATGCTGCCAAGCCCTCCGTAACCGTTTTCGCAGCTCAGCTAAGTGTTAACTTGAATTGCTGTGAGCATAAATAGACCTTCGCTGAGTCAGCATGTTCTTTGCGTTGACCGTGACCAGGCGTTGGTCGTTACGAAGATAAATACGAACTTCCAAGTCACGGTCAGAAGGTTGTCGTCTTTCGCGAAGCACGCGTCATTAAGAGGGAGGTACAAGTCACAATCGCGATAAAGTTTAAGTGACGCCGAGTAAGCTTTCGTGGTCGATTGGTGATGCTGCGTTTCGCGCAGGTCCGAAAAGGCAGCAGCATTGTCAGGAGAGCGCATTGCACGATAAATAAACGAGAGAGGCAATCAATTGATCTCTAATTGACGACGGGATGACAATAGAGTAAGCACAGGCTTTGAAGGAATCATAACAAAAATGTCCTTTTTCGTGTTTGAAGGATTGGAAACACCCTCGAACAACTCAGACATCTTCTTTCGTTACTGATAACGAACTTTCGACGACGCCTGGTGCGAGTGAGCCTTCGCGACGGGAAGATGGCGAGTCGTGGATGATCCCGTTCACTTTCATTTCGATTGTATAAGGCTTCCGCGACGACGCCCAGTAAAGGCGCATCTGCAACGAATAAAACCGCATTGTTACGTCACAATCTCGACAAACGCAGCTTATTTGAAAATCTAGTTGAGCTACTGGAGAGAAGAGTCGAAAGCACGACTTGGCAACAATCACAAGCAGGTTGGCAACCAGGTGGGGGGTCAGATGGGCAATTGCTCCCCGAAATATTTAAAAATAGCTCCAAAATAAGCTCCAAATCCTTTTTAGTTGTTCAAATTGCAATCATTTCCCCCCAGAAATTATCAACTGGTTGCAACCCTGATCACAGGCAATTACATGGGCTGTATGATCCAGCGTCCATCTAATGTAGCAAAAATTGTAATTAGCAAGCAAAGCAGCATCCATGCAATAAGTTCGCACAAATTAAGTTATCAGCAAACGACACGTTGATGCGCAGAAAACAAGAATGCCAACGTGAAAACGATTTTCGAACGGAATTGATGTGCCATTTATCTTGTTGGCAAGAAATCGTACAGAACACTGGTTGCAAACTCTTTAATCGCTGAGCGATGGGTTGGCTTTTTGCCCTGAACGACAACCACGAGAGCAAAGAACGCTGGAAAGAAATTACAGGACGCTGGAGCAAAGCAGACAAGCAGAATTGCCGGAACGCATCACAGCATTGTCTTTAAAGACCGCAAATCTCTTGGAAGAAAGTCATAACATGGCTTTCTGGCCAAACTTTAAAATGACGTAGTGTGCGAGAACCTGCCTTTGCTCACGTACGCCGATACGCCATGACGAATGCGGCCATGGGCCGGATAATTTGGAATGAACTGTGACGACAGGATGCACGAAGTCTGGCCGCTCACTTGCGCGCGCAACTATTTTCGTATTAAGGGAACAGCAGCTATTAATTTATTTGACAATCTGGATATCGGCGGCGCTAGACCAGGTTAGTATCGTACGCGGGAGCTTGCGGTGGAAACAAGGCTTCAGTTGCTGCATGCTTGACGCTGCTGCGTGCTGAAAAAAGCTCGTGTAAGTTGTTTGCTTCGCCTTCGTCAAGATCTGTACCAAATTTACCACAATCAGTTGCTTCCACATTCAGTTCGCAATTCAAGACGCCATTTGATTTATTCTTGATTGACGCCGACGTTATTTCTGGATTGACATCACGATGAAGGCAACTGGAGGCGTCGTTCTTGCCTAGCTATTTAGAGGTATTCCCGGCAAACGTTCTTTTGTGTCGATAGCGACCTTTCCCAGGCGGTGTTGAATCACGGGACTCAACGATAAGATGCCAGCACGCAAGGCAAGGCGGCAGTGCAACTGATTCCGATCAATAGTCTGCCAACACAGTCCAGCTCCAAACAAAAGGCAACGCGCAAAAATGCGTAACTGCTTCAGCGAAGCAGGAAAACACCTAACAGGATTCGCATATTCGTTTACAGTCGCCTGCAGCTGACGACGACGGGTGAAGTTTCTTTCCGGCCCGGCTAGCGTGACAGGGTAATGACCTAAGTTCCGAGACACTCCAACATTTGTGCACACTTTGCATTCTCGCAACGGGAATGTCGCATGCTCCGGTCAAAGTGCGCACTGCTCCCGGAACTGTCACTTTCAGGCTTTGTTAGCGTCTACCCGCTAATGTCGAGGTCTTCAATCGGTAAACTGCGGCACTTGGACATCTGAAGTATTTCCCGCCAATTTCAGCAAGGCTGGCGGGCGACCTTTGTATGAGCCATGGTTGCCATCAAGGCTGCAAAACCGCGAAAAATCGATCTCGGGCGCCATACAAATCAAAGCAATCGACTTCTTATCAGGCTGGATCAAGCACGATCACGTTGACCTACAATATGCTGCAACTCGGAAATGTCCAGCACTTGCTTGCTTTGCCGCAGCGACGACCCGCAAAAATGTTCCAGACAAGAACTTTCCCACTGTCCTCTACGCACACAACTAAATTGTGATGTCAGCCATCATCTGACCAATCATCGCATCTAACTGTCAAGCAATACCTGCGCATGTAATAAGGAACCTGCTGTGGATTATTAAGGAACCATAGGCCGAAGACCAAAGGCAGTTTCAGAGGAATGTGAAACGTTTTTCGACAAGTAATGTTATTTTTTTAAGGGAAGACGAGCGCAGAAGCAATAATTTTTGCACGTCGCCGCCCAGGGCAGTGTCGAATTCAAAATGGAAGCTCATCAGTACCGACCTAAAACAGGATTTAGACACCGCTAAATGCCAAGCGACATGGAGGTCCTGCGTGGTTTCGAGAATCTAAACCCAAACAATGCAAAGCTGCGGTCGCAGTTCCATCAGTTCATGGCAATGATCAGGTGTGGCCAACAACATTACCACGCCGCAGAAACATATGAGGCTGGAGTGACTGAACACACAGGCAGCGGTTGCTGCTGAGATGTGACGCATGATACACAAGGCCTATTCAGAAATGGTCTATGAAATCACAATTGAGCTTTTTTGTTGATGATCGACTTAGCTAGCGTGAGCTTCAAAGGTCACCAATTGATATTAGCTCCGGGGTTGGAGGGAAGCTGATCTTTACCTTGCACTGCTTGGCGCGGGTGTCAGCCTCGGCATACTTTGCAAAATCAATAAGCACACCGTGCCTGCTTGACCAACGAAATAAAAGCTGGTTTCTCACTCGCCTGCCACACACGACGAAGGTTACAGAATGAAAAACAGCGTTTATTTCGTAAGGTTAACCATGCTGCTGACACCGCAGGCATCGAATCGCTTTCAAAAAATGCACTCGACAACAATAATAAACAGCTAACATTCAGCTGACTGCAGGCTGCGCGAGATCGAATCGAACATAAAGCGTTATCTTTGAAACTTGCGTTCTGCTTCAGTGGTACAAAACCCGAGTGTGACGCAACAAAAGAGCAACAATCTTGAGCATTTTTTGCATTTCAGGACATGCACTGCACGCTTGCTGTTTTTCTGGCCCAGCGTTAAGCGATTGGTAACACAAGGATTAGCAGGCCACGCGCTCTCACGTTGCCACAGAAATTACATTCCAGTCGCATGATCAACGTCAGACCCAGCGTGTTCAAGAAACTTGAGCGGTGCTAAAATTACAACCACTCCAGAGCGCTGGCCTACAATGGCTGCGGATCAACGATTATGACCGGATAATTAGCAGCAAACCGCTTGTGCGTGACGTACAGTATGCTCACGTAATTTGGCTATAACCAGTTCACCCGAATCAACTTTATTAACAAATAAAACGCTCCCAACCGTCAGAATTAAGGATTACGGAACTGCAACCGTGGCAATAAACAATTGAACGCATCAAGCACTTTAACAAAACTTTGATTGCGGCTGCAAAACAAATCACGTGACATGAGACGAGCGTGACGAACCCATGCATGAACCTCTTATTCGCCTGATGGCTGCAATCGCATTTCTTCCGCTGGCAAACTATTCTGAACAGCAGTGGAGCGTCGAGCTTTCAGACTTCTCTCACTGGAGCGTACAAACTGGTACCACTAAATATGCAACAACAAGCACTGTTACCCTTCAGCTTCGGTAAAAACAACCCAACTTGAGTCTCCGAGCTGAGCGGTTGTCGAAAACAAACAGGTTGAAAACCTCCACAAGAAACATAACTTACTACATTGTCAGGCAACTGCGGACCTACGGGTGAATTACTCAGTTGCTGACAGTCGAGACGCGCAACACGACTGACGATTCAACAGCATCAAGGTTGAAAAACTCCATTTTGAAGACAGCAATCGCACCGCCGCTTCGACAATGCTTTGAACAAGCTTTTGACAGGAAGGTTGAGCCTGCTCGCTACAGGTAAACAAGACGGTGGAGCCATAGTTTGAAGGATTTATGAGACAATTTGCACGTTCTTGTGAGGCATGCTCGTAAATTTGTTCCTCACTAATGTTCTACCATCGAACGTTTTTTGCGACGTTATGTTTCGGCCAGCTGTAACAAGTTGTCACAAAAGAAGTTGCCACGAACCTTGCATCCGTTTGGTAATTGACTATGACCTCGCCACGTACGCGATTCAATGGATGTTAGTGGGCGAAAAAGATCAAGCAAGCCGAATGTCTACATCAATACTAATCATTAACTGGCTGCAACTGTAAGAGTGTAATTGAAATCTTGTGCAACGTTCATGTCCGCAGAAGATTACACTTTGTCGAAGTCTGAGAAAAAAAATACTTCAAGATGCCTCCTTGTCGAAGAAGTGGTAATTCTGTGAACGCCATTATTTCTGGCCGTTTGTACTAAACACCGAGTTTTGACCTTTGGGATGACGGTTGTCAGGCCAACTGTGTCACGGAACCCTACAGGTAGAAGAATGACGGTTCCGCTGAAAAGCGCTGCACTCCAGTGGATGAACTTCTCCAGCAAAGGGCCAAGCAGCTGTTTACCTTCATTCCGCTGCATGTGATCAAGCACCTCGACAAGCGTCGCTTCCGAGCCGAGAATTAATGAGT
>JGI24021J15306_10003026_pt1 | contig 18705 bp, 10 predicted proteins | sample Ectturendosymbi1_FD_15306 | JGI IMG/M metagenome (IMG submission 15306)
AATTTCATGAAAATTGCCCCCCCCCCCGAAATGAAGAGCTGGTTGCGCCCCTGCTGTGAAGTATACTTCATCTCTCTTACAGTGGTGAACCCATAAAGAGAAAGACTGCCAAATATTATTGAAATTGTGCCCCTTAACCTTACTGGCTCTATCCGCCCCTGGCAGATTTGAATGCCGCATTTTCGACTAGTTTATAGACGAATTATCATAATTGCCCGTAACAACACACGCCGTTAATGCTATGATCCTCCGTAGTTCATAACACCGGGACACATTCGTGTGCCTCTACTTCACCGACTAGGTTGGAATACTTTAAATCTGTGCTGTATTCGTCGCTAACCGGTTGCAAAGATCTAACCCATCTGACCGCATCAGTACAATTGCTCTTGTTCATCTGTTTGAACAAAGTCTATGGTTAGTTTGTCATGGTGAAAAAAATCTTGTTTATGATGCATGAGTTTTTGGAAATGAAAACTTTTATCGGAATAGTTTTAAAAAGTGTTTTTTACACATCTGTTTTTCAAAAGTGGAGGGATCAAGCCCTTCAGTAAAAAGTAGGAGGGTTTAACCTCCCCGGGCCCTTGCTCCTCAACACGTGGCTTGAGTTAAATGTGCGTTCGATATCTACCTAGACCGTTAACGTTTGGTTTTGAGCTTTTATACATTAGTAGTGATTGCCAGGAACTGCACACGCTCTTGGAGCTGTTTGTACAATGTTTTGTGTAACAGATTGAGCAAACGCCATATCTTTACAAGAAACGAACAAATTTCTAAAAAGCTGTCCAGCAAAATTTAGGACACATCCTTAAAGTGAAATTTTCAGGTTTTATTGCTCTTTACAGCACCAATGGTGTATTAACTCTACATACAGAAGCATTGTTATGATGTATACCAAAGTAAGAAAGTACATGAGTTTTTTATACAGCAACTCAATTGGAAAAGTAATACGTCTAAACTCGCAGTGAAATGTAAACACACTGTTGCAGGAATGACACAACTTCAACTTGGATTACGGTTTTGTGTATTGACTAAAAGCAACACCGTTATGTCAATTTTCAAGCAACTATTTAATAAAGATCAATTTTACTTACGTTTCGGGGATTCTTTTGTTGTTTCCACGGAATGTGAAAAAAATCTCAAAATAAAAAGCTTTGCTTGTTTTTCTCTTGACTTCGCTTTCATCTCTGCTTTTCTAGCTTTTATAAGTTTTTCCAGATGTTGGTACGAACAAGTAGGTTCTTTTGTAAAAAAATGTAGTTTCTCTCAGGTGAGAAAAATGTCCGGAAAGCAATTACTTGGAAAATGTAATGTATTGCTCAAAATGTCAAAATGACGCAATGTTTCATATCGTAATTTCAAGCATTACAATCAACCTGCCGTTAAGGTGCTTTCCACAGCTATTCATATTAGTTACGCTGCCCAGAGTCATTTGATGGGCATTCCAAGCATGACCAACCGCACCACTTCGATATAAGCACGCCCNCATCCCTGAGACCGTATCAGGAAAACAAAAACTCGTATCCGAGTTACCTGGCCCGGTATATGCGCGCAATGAATCATAAAGCCAAACAAACACTTTTATAGAAAAAATTGAAGTCGGGAATCAAATGCAGTGGTAATAAACCAAAATAAGAGTGATGAAATGCCGCCTTTTCACATAGCACAACAATATCCGTTTTCTTTTATCAGTAAATGAAAAGTGTGTCTTTTCTGCAAAAACTTTAACCATGATTCAGTGAAGTACTCTTTTTTTGCTTTTACAGATGGCATCTTCTCCCAGGAGGGATATTTACCCTGGCTAATGTACGCTGGCTTATTTTGTCGTACAACAGTTTTCATCATGGCTGGTGGCCACCACATGGATCTATTTTCGGTTTGTCAGAAACTTGAGGAAATTTTTAACAGTTTGAGGTCAATTTTATTACTAAAACCAATTCACATGTTAGATTCTTGATGATAAGAACTTCTGAACATATCGCAACGGACAACTTATTTTAACCCGCCTTATATTCAAGCAGTGTTGCCACTCTGTTGTTACGGAAAAGTACTAGATTTCAATATAAAAAACACTAGATTCACACAAAAAAACACTAGATTACAAATACGTGAGAGATTTGTCAGATTACGAGAAAATTGGTGTTGTATTTAAAGAATAGGGGTGTTTGATGAAAATTACTGTATCTATTTATTTGTCTCAGACCAGATGGTCCATGGAACACACACAAAAAACGATTGTTTTCTTACTGCTTAAAATCTTTTAATATGACTTCAAGTGCAACACCTTTACACATGGTAAATTACTACATAGGGGAAAAAGACCAAGCACACATCCACGCACTGAAAACGGCGAGAAAATGCGTTGCATTGCAAAAAACACATTGCGCAACTCACCAGTGTTTCAAAACATTCAATCTGCCAACATCATACTTTTTTTAAACAAGTCAAAGTGAATATGTCTTCTGTGTTCATCATAACAAAGGTGATATGTAAAACTTGGAGCTCCTGCATGCCATCAAGAATTGCTTGCGTGCCAAGTGTGGCACGACATTTTTTGACCTAATAACTTTGGAGTCGCTCATGGTATCAGTGTGAAATTTGGTTTGTGGACGTTTCACAAACTTTTAAAAAGGCAGAAAAATTTTTACTTTATTGACTTTTGGTTGCCCTAGTAATGATCAAGTGATGCAACTTTCACACATAATCACCACGGCTGATTGGTGACGAGTAAGTGTTTGCCTGCTAACGATTTTTTTAATTTGCCCTCCGAAATTGTAAGAAATCTGATATAACAAAGTGTGTGTGCTGCGCTGACAGTGACTTGCTGTACATTTCAAACTTGAGACTCCTATATTACTCAGCCCCGTCGCCACGGAGGCTTTGGTGGGCTTAGCCCAACAAAGCTCCAATCCCCCCAAAAAAACATTTGCGTTTGTTGCACAACATTCCCTTGCGTGGTGCGCTTGGGATTCATCATGTCTTGACTAAGTAGTTTTCTAGTGGTTCGGCAATATTTCATGCAAATAATCCTCTCAAAAATGTCTCATCTGAATTTCAACTCCTTTGAATGAAAGCTTAGCCCTTTCATTTCATTCAGTCTGCACCTCGGCTCGTGTTGTCCACAATATATGGAAACTTTGCTAATAAATTTGCATGGTTTAGTTGCATATTTTTGCATCTAATCGCAAAAGTTCATGTTAACGCTGATCAGTGAGAGGACACGACAGATTTACTAGTTGCTATTTGAGTTCGACTGATCCTTCCATTTATTTTCGAGCAGTTGAAATTGATATAGAGCCCCAGCGAAAAATCTTAGCAAGTTAGCAAGTTGGTTTCTTGGTTTCGGGAGGGGGCATGTCCTCTTCGACCTCATTCTGGCTGCGCTACTGGTTCAAACGTAAAGTAGTCAAACACTAGCTGTTTCAAAAAACACCAGAAATGCGTAAAATGTGAGAAAAACATAGCAAATCTCACAAAGTTTTTGAAACCTAAACAAACGTAAACCACACAGAATAGTTCAATTTGAAAAATCGTGTTTAGCTGGTCTGGTATCTGCCTACGCAAGCTAATATGAGGCTATGACTCGTTGGACTGTCTGGAAGCTTGGTTTAGTTGCCAGTTAGTGAGTGTAGCCTTTCTGCAGATTGGAGTGCAGTGCAGGAAAAGATTCACTTGGAACCGGACGGGACAAGGTGAGCGCTCCACTTGTATCTCTTCCAAGCAAAAATTGTGCAGCAAAAATATTGCAAAAGAGCCAAAAAGTAGCCAAATAGCCAAACAAAAATTTTGGAGCAAAGTGCTTCTCAAAAGAGCCAAATGTCTAGGTTTTGCCTCCAAAATAGCCAATGTGACAGCCCTGGCCGTAACTTGAAGTGAACTTTTGAAGATTTTTTGCCATGTTATTCTTACACAATAAAGACCAATAGTAGAATCCGCTCTTTAGTTTCCCAACCTGCCTCTGCAGCAGTGTTCCCACAATATCTTCTAGAAGTTCCCTAAACTTGAGCTTAAAATTCCCAAAATTTTATAAAAGTTTGTTAAGAACATTTAATGGCTTTCTACCAAGCAGCATAATGTGTTACATTACACATGTAATGCACAATGACATAGGAAATCTTAAAAAATAAAACGAAACAATCACATAAGCATAGGTAAATCACACCTGAAGAAACATATTGCCTGGAGATTATGAGATAGATTTGCTATTGGATTTATCTAAACCAGGGTGGGAAACCTGCGGCCCTCGGGCCAAATGCGGTCCGCGGAAACATTCAATATGGCCCGAATCAGAATTATCATTACCCAAGTTAGAACACAAGATGCAGTCAAAACGAAACTCCATAACAAGCAGACACGTAGACAGTAAGTCGAGAAAAGTCTTTCTCGCTCGATGACAGTTTTCTCTGCTTAAATTTTCTTTGGAAAATAAAGATCGAATTTTAGGATAAATTAATTAATTTTGGGGGCGCGCCAGCTATATTCCATAATTCATGGGGTCTCTGTAGGGATGTGCATCATGGACATTTAGAGGTTCTGGAACATTCCGGAATCTTTTTTTCGAATCCAGAATATCGAATCCTGTTCTGGAATAACTTGTTAGGAGTAAAATGAGTTGATCGTGCAAAGATTCACAAAGCCGATCAGCGGACACACGACCTGTTAACTAATAGTACTTTACGCCACCATGCAGTGCCGTGCGCGTGCTGAGTGTTTCTTTTTCTTTCTCAGGAGCGGAAAGAGTGCCACTGTAAAACTTTTTGAAATTATTTGTTTTGCCAACTTTGTAATTTTTCACATTTATTTCGAATCTAAATATTTGGAAAAACTCTAATTTTTTGATTCGAATACTGAAGGATTCGAATCCACAAGATTGGATATTCCATTATATGCAATGCCTACGCCTCTGTTAAAAAATGGGTTCCCCATCCCTGCTCTAAAGCAATGATCATGTCAAATCAACTGCGTTTTGATTATAAAACCAATACATACCAGTAGGTTAACTGCATTTCATACCACAGTATAACATGATTTTCCCAAAACTGACGCACCATTAGGCTCTCTTTTTCACTGAAGCATGATTACGGGTCTACCTCTGACGCACTCTTTAATGATGGCATAATTCCAGGTAGGCTTAACGCTTCTCTAATAAGCAAAATAAATATCTAATTTCGATGTAAGTGTGAACTACTTTTTTCCTGTAACTGACAGTAAATCACAACCTGATTTTCACATCAGATGAAAACGCGTGACCCCAACTTTTCCCAGTTTCATCCCAAAAAATACAATTTCTCTAAAAATCGCTGGATTTCTCAAATCCCAGATTTTTCCTCAAAAGATGATGAAGTTTCCAATCTAGGGATAAATTCCCCAGAAGTGGAAACGCTGCTCCGCAGGCAAAGAAGCGGTTTTAGTGAACTGCAAGCCATATCTCTGCATGATACCAGAACAGTGAATTTGACTCCTTGCAGTGTGAGTGTCATACCAGCGAATAAACTGCCATTGCCAGAAGTATATCAAATAATCGGAATTAAGCTGCTGACTTCAGGTTTTCCAGAAACTTTTGGTTCGTCGTCCCAATTTCCAGGGTGGGCAAATACCTGTTTTTCGCCCTGCGGACGCCCATGATCTCAATCAGACATGGGGTAATCGTAATCGATTACAGTTTTTTGAGTAATCGTAATCGATTGAATTGACCAAAAATGAAATGTAATCGTAATCGATTACACTGCCAAGTTAATCGTAATCGACGATTATGTTCGCGATTAAAAACTTGGAAATCTTCACTCTACATCGCTGTGCGCTGAACCGCGGTTGTGGTGGCTGGGTTTCCTCCTTTATCATCGTTTGTTATTGTTTCAGGGAAGGCCACTTGCTCAGTCTGTGTGCGTTAAATCCAGATAGTCCAGTGGCAAGCACAGCGTTTGTAGCAAATTCTCGCCTTGTTCTAGCTACCCTTCTTGTTGGCCACCAGAAGTAACGTAGCGAGTCTAGTGAGACGTAGAAACAAATATAAGAGCTTTACTTAAAAACGAGTTGACACTTCGGCAACAGAATAGCGGGACATTACGAGGAGAGGTGTTGATTTTATTTATGTACAATATAGGCTATTCAGAGTGAACTTATGAATGCAAGTGCTGGAGTAGACTACGTATATAATTAGTACAGTAGATTATATACAGTAAACTTTTTTTTCAGAGGAATAAGGTACTTTAATCTAAGTCGAGAGTATTTTTCCACAACACTGATAACTAGCATGTCATCCGCGACCCACCAGATACTGGTTAAAAAAACTCAACTAAACCTGTGAGGTTTTGTTGACCATTGACGTTTGCAGCTATCTTGGCGTCACTGTTGATTTAATTTCTAATTAAAAGCTGCACAATACTTTGCTGGATTAGATCGTAACCCGCACTTAGAAGAAATAGTCAGCAATATCGAAATTATCAACAAACGAATTTTCAGCGTTGCTGGACGAATGTCCAAGCCTGATAGGTGTCGTTCGACTGTTAAAGATATGAAGCCTTGATGTTTATCAACTGTAACAAAGATATTTAAACATTGATCATTTTTATTTTTAAAGTGTTTGTTGTAGTGGAGTAACTGGCGGGAGGGATGAGGGGCGATTCGACTCCACTGGCCAGCTAAATGTAAAAACCAGGCCTCCACTTAGCTTATCTTTCGGTTTTAGTATACTTTTGGTTTTCAGTAGATTGTCTTTTTGCGTTTTTCGGAAATTTTGGGTTGATTTGTGGTTTTAGTGTAGCCATCCACACCCGGATTCACCATTATTTCTCAAGTTTTTTCATCTGAGTGTTGAGTTGTAGGTCACCTGCAGAGGCTAGTTGGCTTCTTTCAGCTAAGTTTCCCTGCTAGCTCAAACCTCTAGTTACGCCACTGGTTTGTTGACTGCACGAACATCTCAGTAAACAATTAGTGTACATTTGTTTCCGGTGCTTGATCTTTACAGATAGTAATTTCGGTTATTGCATTCATTAATTTCGTATGTTATCTGAAAATATACTTACATCAAACCATGCAAATGGGGTTTGTTGTCGTTCTGAAGAAGTTTCAAGACAAATCTAATCGCGATTGTAATCGTAATTACTTTCAATGTAACCGTAATCGTAATCGATTACATTGTGATTTTGTTTATTCGCAACCGTAATCGAGCAGGTGGCAAGTAATCGTAATCGATTACATTTGTGCTGTAATCGCCCCATGCCTGATCTCTCAATTACGAAGAATCATGAATGATACGTTACTTCCTTAGATTTAGAACATACAATTTATTTCTCTAGCCTGCCAAAACGCTCTATGCTTTTCTAGAAAGCATAGATTACCTATCATTCTCTGTTTTATTTGCTGCTACCTCTCTGAAGTTCGCCAACGATTTTTCCAGACTGGATAAAGTGGATTTGTTGCTGACTCGGCTCACAGAAATTTCGTCATCAAACAGTTTGTGACGATAAAATGGGTCGGTTGCTGGTTTTCGACGACAGGCTGTCAAACATCATTTGGGTTTTGAGTATTCTGTTGTTTATAACATGCTAATGCGAACCATTCTTGAGACTCGTTTGATATTGTATACTGACGAAAAAGGATGTTGCAGTATTGTTTAATTTTGCGCTTGAAGCTACGTCTTTCTACATTCAATGTGACCTTCTGTGTTTCTGCTTTGAGGGGAAGAAAAAAAAGTTGAAAAATTTTGGCTTGACAAGAGCTTCTTCAAGCTCCTGGTCCTTTTCTTGCATTGCAATTTTTCATCAATGGTAACCATGATTTAGAAGGTTTCATCTCTTAGTTGAATTGCAGTGCGGGTTTTTCTGACGTAGAGATGTGATATCGCATTGCTAGCAATGAAATCTATTGAGAGATTTTTCCTAATTATGTGTATTTGCGGTTCAATTTAACAAATCACACAGTGAAGTTGCGAATAAATTCAACAAATAAAGCTTTGAAAATAAATTGCTTGGCTTCGAATTTTTCTTTAGTTTAGAAACGTTTTTTTGTCCGGCGAAACAAAATGGCCGAAGGTTTTTCTAGTTTATACTGATTCATAAGCACGTTTTTCACCACTTGCAAAAACTGAGATGTTTTACCTTCAAGCTAACCAAAAAATTTTATTACATGCCTGAAAATATTGAACTCGGGCAATTATTGAGGTAAACCTTTTTAGTAGGACACATGCTATTCGATATGAAGTATTTTTTCCCATACTTACCTTCCATTTCTTTTTTCTTCATCCTCGTGGGTAGTGAGCTCGATTTCACCTGGAAAAATCAACCTCACTTCTAACGAAAGTTTTATTAACATGCGTCCGTATTCGGTGGAACGAGCTGAACCAGCAAGTGTATTAGTGTATTTAAATTGAGTATAATTTTTTGCTGAATCTGCATCTTAAAATCTTTTAAGGAAAAGCATCTGCATCTCCCGACACATGTTTAAACGTCATAAACTTAAAAACACTTTTATTATAATGACAAGCCGATTTTGTCATTGTGACCATGAACTATTTATAGACATATTCCTCACATTTTCATTCAAGACACTAAAATATAAAAATACTGTACTGTTTGCGTGTGTTTTAGGAATCACGAAAACTGAAACGCATTTCCTTGTCTAGTATGTCACCATTTTTCTAGAAATGTATATCAGATGCACTGGCTTCAAAATTGACACAAGTCACAGTATTATTGCTCAGCACTTACTTTAAATAGTTTTGAAGGTGACGATTTTCCTCCACACTGGGTTTTCGTATCAACCTCGAAGTTTCGTTTTGGAGAAGGTTCTTTTTCTGCAAAATGTAATTAGCTTGACAATAACTTTGGGCAAGTTTTCGCTTGGTGGCTTGCGTCTGAAAATGTCACTAGCCAAACTTTTACAGACTTTTCTCTTCACTTCGATCATGAAATTTGCTGGTTATGATCGAATTTTCAGTCCATTTTAGCACAAAATGAGCTGTGTTTGCTGCAAAATGTTGTGAAAAGGAAAAAACAATGCTTTGAAAATCTTATCTTTAACTGGTCAACAAGAACGCCCTTTTGGTATCAGCTAGGCAAGAAAGTGCTTTTTTGAGCAGCAGCATATCTTCAAAATCACTCATTGCTGGGCAACGTCTTTATACAATTTGCCCCTGTATTGGTTTTGCTCTATCTGCCTAAACCTTTATTGCTAGATTGCTAGGTCTGTTAATTTGATTATATATTTTGGAATATTTTGTCTCTGAAAGCGCACGCAAAACGTTTTGCGTTGACCAAGCAGATCTTTGGAGAAACCTTGCAAATTTTCAACTACTGGGTAAGTACGATAAACAGTTCTAGGTAAAGAAGCTAGCTTAGTTCAAACGTGCAACTACTCGTTCGCTTTCGAGAGAATACGGTGAGTAATTGTTTATGAATGCTTAACCTTCTACAACCAGAAAACATGGGGGGCGTCTTTGGGAGGTTAAATTACCTCAAGTATCCCAGTGGTCACCAACCTGAGCTCTTTGCAAACACTTAGTAGAGGAAGATGCAGACGTGTCGAAGCATACGCAAAACCAACCTTTGTGCCTTGAAAACGCTTAAGGTAGCAATTTCTTCAGGCGGCCAAAGTATATTTAATAACAATGCAATCTTGATGAAAATACAACAACTGCAGAGATCAGATACACTTGCGTTTGAGCTTATCAAGACCGCAAGGCGCAAGTTGTTCGTAAATACAAAGTGACGTCAGATGTTTGGCAGAAAACCAATAAATGTATTCTTCTGTATGCGAAATGCTGTTCTGTTTTTGCAAATGACTATAAAACAAGATATTTTCAGGGACTGTTGGTTCTTAGGCCTACGTACGTTCTATAAGATATGGAGCCACCATACAGAATTAATAATCTTCCTAGACCAGCTATGTCCAACTGAAATGCCTTACTGGGCCAAAAATACGTCACTATCTCCATGAGGGCCGCACATTTAATGACTTACTTTCATTTGAGCAAATCAAAGTTTAGTTTAAAGCAACTGAAAACATTCGAATATTAACTGCAGTGATAATGGCGACAAGGTACTTTTAATCAATCCCAAACTGTGATGTCATAAGTAGTTTAATCAGTGGTTAAGGAACAATCAGGGTAGTTAGAAATCAGTTTAATGCGTGAGGAATACATGAGTAAAAATCACGAAACTAGAAATCAGTTTTGCACTGAGTCAGTGGACACGTGGAAGTCTACCAGTACACAGTACATGATAAAGAGGTACTGAAGACCATTGCATCGAAAATGTCAAATTTAAGATTATCAAAATAAAGACAGATTATCATTGTTTTGTACAAACGCAATAATGAAAAACTAATGGGCCGCAAGAAACTTTCTTCTGGGCCACATGTAGCCCGAGGGTGGTGCTTTGGATATTGCAGGGCTAGATTAAATTGCTAAAATAGAATCTAGGTATATGGACTTTTTAAAACAGTTTGCAGAAACAAAAGCACATACACACGAGCACAAAATATTTTTGCTCCGTTGTAGAAGTTGCACCGCATAAGACTTTTTTTACTCGGCGTTAGATTTGCATACAGTGCCACAATTTAAGGAAGCGGTGAGGTTATTTTAACATAAGTATAGGAGTGTTTGAACTTCAGCAACCCTTTTTCATCAAGTCAAATAACTTTCGGAAAAACTTGTTTTTTCCTTTTTATTTTTCTCGTTTTTTTCTGTTTTCACATTGACGCATATTGACACCTCCTCTGTGCAATAGCGTAGCCAGCCCAAAAAGATTTTTGGGGGAGCCAAAATGCTTGAGTTTAGGCAAATAATAAGTACAAAATGACAATATGTTCCGAAAATTTTGGGGGGGGCATTCCCCCCTAGGCCCCCCTGGCTACGCATATGCCTCTGTGTATCACTATGCACTGAAGATCGCAAAAGGCCAAAAGTGTTCTATTTGGCTGAATTTTGAGGCATACTGAACTTTCATTAAGAAAAGCAGAACAATACAAATCTTTTGGGTATGAAATGTTTAAGCAACAGCAACGTAAGGAAAAGATGAAAACTGCACAACAGTTATACTTTCTGTCCTTCCATGCGTCCGTTGTATGTCCTCTTTGTTGACTGCAGGTTTTAAACAAAATAGCAAATAAATGAAATGAACAAATAAATCAGGGATAAATATCTAATAAATGGTTATTTAATTTAGTTTTCCAGATAAAGCGAACATCGCGAAATTGAGCCACGTCTCGGCAAAACATCTCTGGATCTTAAAATACAAAAGTGACGAGGACTTTTTTAGGAAATGTCTTTAAGTTTGAAGAAAAGGCAGCTACTGATTAAATCAGAATTTTGCGAATTATGCAAATATGCTAGACATAAAAATTGGAAACCATGTGCCCTTCGTGGTTGCCTGGACATAGTGAAAGGATAATTGAAAGGTTGGTTTTTGGAAACATTTGTAAAAAATCTCTTTGTGTAAGGTTTGCGAAACGCGACTTCGCATAACCTACACATAATGCCTCTTTGCATAACAGAAGCGAAATCAATGAAACCTTTTGAGGGATTTCATTTCTAGGCGTCTTTTGCCATGAGGCAAAAGGATGTGGCTGGGCAACTTTCAATTTTTGATGCCATTAATTAAGATACTCAAATGAAAGAATGGATCAGAATTTGCAGTCGAAGTGCGAAGATTGAACAGGAAACTGTTTTTTTATGAAAATAGGAGAGTTAGATATATCACTGATGGCGCAATAAAAGCAAGTTTCCCGTAGGTTGGACTATGGGCGTCAGAACGGCAGAGTATGAGAAAAATTAAGGTCCTGCTGAACATCATTTTGTTTTTACTCAATTGCAGTCATGAACTCGTATTTTTGCTCTCAGTATAGGCTAGTTTTTATATATGACTATTAAGGCAAATTTGACATACTGTTAACCTTGTTTCTCATACTGGTGCAAGTTTGAAAAGTTACCAGACACCAACGTTGCCGATTTCCGTAATACTGTCGACGAACATTAGTGGACTGATAAATCGTTGTACTTATAAAATAGCTTTCACAGATGATAGGAGTTACGGGATTAGCATTATCTGACCCGCGAGCTGATGTGAAAAGCGTGGCTTTAATTCCATTGAGAACCCAGAATCATGCAATAAAACCTTCATAAGAAAATTAAATATTTGTACATCTGTGGCGTGTTTTCACTGTTGTGGCAAAGTTCTATGGCTTGCAAATATAGTGCGTCAGTTCTACTAACATCCTACCATAGCAGGAATTGCGCGTTGTTGATTTCAGTATTTCCACCAGCAATGCAACTTCTCGTACTTTATCGTGCATGTGCTTTGCCCGTTTTTGATGACGGAGATGTTGCTTATGACAACTGTTCTGTCACCGACGCCAATCTTCTTGAATGCGTTCAAACTGCTGCTGCAAAGCTTGTCGTTGGTTGCTCCACTACCACATCACGTGAGAAGATCTTGAATGAATTAGGTCTCACGCCACTACATCTCCGTCGTCAGTTTCACATTCTGATTGCACTTTGTAACATAGATTTTGGACCATGCCCTTGTTCCAAATTTTTCAAATATCTTTGTAATTATTCATCGATTTTTCATCTCAGTGTATAGCTACCCGCATGCAAAAATCAGTGTCTTTACGTTGCAGTTTTTCACAAATGCTCCAAACATTGGATTTCACTGCCCACCGCGTTTTTTCCTTGAGTTATCGCCATTTCCGCCTTAAAGTATCCAATTTGCTCCTTAAAACCAAGCAGCCTTTAGCATTTGCACTATTCTAATCCGGTTCCTCAGGTCAGCTCCTCATGCCAAGGTTTCAAAAAAATTTTGTAGATGGTGTCATCTCTTGTTCATTGTTTGATTCGTTAAAATTCCACGATCTAATCACAATATTACTATTCAGACGTCCAGATTTATCCAGGGACCCATCTGTGCTCCTGTTCAAGGAGATGACAATTCCAGGTTCCGGACTTACCTCATCAGTATTTAAAAAATAAACATACAAGCAAACAAACAAACTCTGCAATGCAACTTAAAACAAAGGGCAAGCAGAACTTCATTAATTTTACTAAGCGTCTTCCCTCAGAGCGAAATAATAAAGTGTATACCGGTTGTGACATCACGCTCTTTCTGGACATGTCATTGGTCGAGACTAACAGCTCTGAAACCACTGTTGCGTGTATAGAGTGGGAGCGTTGGAGCAGAGTAGGATTTGGAGTGCTGAAATCACTGCTGCGTGTATGCGTGGGGTATATCTCTATACGCGTTACAGTGATTTACGGTAGACATAGAATTGCAAATAGATTTATAAAGCGTAGTCTGATTTTGTTAACAGGAGATTTTTTAATGCATTTGAATGGAAATACTTATTTTCAAGGCAAATTGGATTTAATCGGCGGATGGATTTTTTATCTGCGGATTTGTTAAACGGCATCTACTGTATGATATTTGTATTTCTGTACTTGCTTCGGTAAAATAACTTCACAAATTAACTAAAATGCAAGTCGTTTGACAAAACTTGAGCAGACAAGTAATTTTGAAGTCCAGTCATATAAAAGGCAAGTTTAATACATCAATCAATTTATCCACCAAACGGTCTGACAGCTAGTTTGTAAATAACAAGACCAAGATCTAAATTATAATTGCCTGTGGTCTATTATCTTAGTCAAGGACAGGAGCAGCTTATTTCTTTTATGGCTGTGCTGCAGAAGTGATTTGAAATAAACATAATTTTTTTTTATCTTCAAGTGGACAACCCTGCACTGAAGGAAGAGTGGAAGTCACTTTCTTGCCGTTGTTGCAGCGGAACTTTCTGTTACATTTATTTTTCATAACAAGACTGAAAAACAAAGTTTATCCACGAGACTTCACCTGGATCTTTAACCTCGCCCTTGTCCGCTGCATGTTCTTCTGAAGAAACCTAGAAAATAAGTGTTTGTGCAGTTGGTTCATCACTGCCTATGTAGTTTGTTCGCCCGTGTTTAACATGCAACATCTTTAATGCATTCTAGTTCGTCACACCGTCTGGTAAACAGAACTAATAACATTTTCAGATTAAGAAGTGTTGGCATAAATTCAAACATACGTTTCTTGCTTGAGGCAGTTTGTATGCATCATTTGCATCATGCCGAACCTCTTCTTTCTCAAAGTTTTTTGAACAATTGCGTTTGGAAGATCTTTTCATAAACCTCCATTTTTTCCCTGGAAACAATAATTGCTGTGAAGCACAGTTAAAAGCATTAGGTTTTCTGTATGTTCTCGAGCAATCATCCGACTGCGCTCTGTTTTCATCTTTTTGCGATGATTCAAACTTGCACATATCTATACTCAAGTACGAACTCTCTACAATGGGGATAAGCAAGGAATCTATTGGCAAATATTATAAGGAAATCGATTTGACGTAAAATTACGCATCCTCATTCAAATAGCTTCTGTGAAGTAATAACTTAGAGCAAACGTCATGTGGAAGGGTTGCAGGAAAGATAAGAGGAAGAGCGTTTGCAACGATAAAATATTATATAAGTCTTATTCACAGTAACGTGCAAAGTAAATTTGAAAACCATGAAGCAAATCAAGGACTTCAAGCCAGGTTCTTAACGAGGTTAGATGGCGCCCGGGACAAGAAGCAAGTTTGGCGCCCCCATGTTCGAACCTGAGGTCTTTCGGAAGCAAATTTACTGTATTGAAGAAAGTTCTTGCGACATTGTTGGGACTTTTCGGCGCCCTTTGCAGTGATTCGACCTCCGGGGAATTGTCTCCCCTTGCTCCCCCATCGTTACGCCCCTGCTTCAGGCAAAAGAAAAGATCACCAAAAGGTGGTATGTACTAGCCTTGAAAATGTTTTGTAAATCAAATTTAGTATTGTTATGAATCGCTTCACCGAGAGGCACAAACAAGTCAGAAAAGTGTTTCTTACAAAATGCGAAGTCGAAATGGAATACGAACGGTGCATGGCACCACGTTTTCGTTCCTACTGTTGAGGAAACACAATTCGTATTGCATTCTCTTATCAAGCAAATTTTTTCTTATCGAGTTTTTTGCTGCAACAAGTGAATAAGTTCGAAAACCTCGGGGGCAAGATTCGTAGAAGGTGACATAGGGCAAAATATATGAGGACTGATATCTGGACTGACAGCAAACGCAGTAATGCGTACAAAGAACGCAGTGATGCGTACCAAGAAGGCAGCGATGTGTTCAACACTCAGTTGCTGTTTAATGAGAGCTTTCGAATTCCGCAAATTTTCAATGTTTAAATCCGTCTTTGCTGCGACTTTCGCATACTTTTTATGATATTCGCACATGACTTAACGAGGCGAATCGTGAACGCAAGTTGCAATTTTTTTGCACAGAGTTCATGATGCAAAGATATGATGAAGCAGGCAGCAGTGCATTTCGTAAATTTCTAAGCATCACGCCGCTTCCCCGAATGAAACGATCTCAGATGCGATGGTTCAGCCCTGTGCCCAGATATCCCAACAAAGGTTATTGACGAGGCAGTTTCGACTGGCTACAACGTGGAAAAGCGACCGCTTGGCGAGGACCAGATGGAAGGATAACGTAAGTGACCTGGCTTGATCTCTGCCAAACCTATAGCTGAATTTTCTGAGAATTGAGACTTACCAAAGGATTTTCTTCGACTATTGAATTTGCATATATCTCCAGAGGAAATACTGGCATGAAAATGATGATGGTGACTTCAGAAATGTCTGGTTTTCGTATGGGTTTGTGTGGCGTAGAGAGAATGGTTCATGAGTTCATGTTGTTTAGTTAGCAATTGCCAGTAGATAAGATCTATGCAAGCGACCGAGATCGATCGGTGGAGGCTACACATTTCTTGCGATCGGTGAAGGGTACACAAGACTAAAATTCTCGGAAAAGTAGTCTTAGTTGCGAGAAATGTTCCTCATTTCTTAAATTAATGCAAGAGTTACGAAATGAGGCGCACTTTTCGAATGTCATTTTTAAGGTCGACCAGATGATTGTTGCGGAATACAAAAATTTTCTTCAGTGTGGGTGAAGTGTCAAATTAACCAAAAACCTTTAGTTTGTGTGTCAAAGATAGGCATACAGATTTCAGAACCCATGACAATCGTTATAAAATGTTTAGATTTTGAAAACAGCAAAAAATAGGATCCTTCCTTTTAGATCTGAAATGGGTGCACGTAAAAGCTATTCGTGTCGAGCCTACATTAATTTGGTTTGTCAACCACTCATCCTATGGCGTAATATTAGAACGGGGAGGATGACAGATGCCTTAAAGTGGCCCTCCCTGTTGTGGCATTTCCTGAAGTGCTTACTAAACCAGTCGTTTTGAGAGCAACCACTGCTACCCGTGCTGGATGTGTTCGGCACGGGCTGGATAGTAAAACGCCGTTTACAAGGTGCGTCAGCATCCCTGCTGCCAAAGACGACCGAAGACCCTGGACACTGCAACTGAACACTGAGGGGCTCACCGCAAGCAAGATCAACGTTATTGAGTAGCTAGCCTACAAGAACAAGGCACTTGTCCTCGTCCTTCAGGGGACCCACTGCACAACTGCAGACAAGCTAGTGATTCTCAACATCTCACTAACTGGATCAGTCCTGAGCAGGAAGCACGGCCTTGCCACATTTGTTCAGAAGCAGTTGATATGGTCACTGGTGGATCAGTCCCCAGAGCAATCAGAGACTGAGTGGTTGTGCGTAGACGTCGCAGGACATAAGATCACTGACGTCTGAAAACCTCCACCCTAGCGACTCACACCAACAGCCAGTGTTCCCTCTAAGGTGTGCAACTGCGCAGTAACACCAGACCGTTTGCGCAGTGAAATCTCAATCTCGCGCACTTGTAACATTCCAAATTTAATATCGTAGGTATATCGCATAGCCCTGTTAACATTGGAAACGCTTCACAGTTTGTGTGCCTACATGGTTGAGTAATTGCATGCACACTAAAACAAATCTTTTCTCAGTGTGAAAATTTTTAGAAGAAACACTGCCAAGAGCCACACCGACGTTCTCACGCCCCAGTCTGTATGCTGGCGACTTCAACTGCCAGCACGTCAGCAGGGATTATAGCACAACTCCTGACGGTGAGAGCCAGGTCTCCTGGACAGCAGCCAACAACCTTGAGTTGCTGGACAACCCAAAGGGAGCAGCCAGTTTCTTCTCTCACCGATGGAACGTCGGCACCAACCCGTATCTGGCCTTCGCGAGTGTCGGCCATGACAACCGATTGCCTGCCTGACAGACGTGTTCTACAAAAGTTCTCACGGTCACAACAACGACCCTCTCTGATAACGCCACCGAGGCTTAAGATTCCTGCCCACAGCGATCCGGTGAAGCGTTGGAACTGCTACAAGGCTGGTTGGAATCGCTTTTGCCTTCTCACAGGAGAATCCGTTGAGAGATTGATACTCCGGACACAACAAACATTGAGAAGGCATATCAGGAACTATGCGAGAGCTTATATTTGCTGCTAAAAATGTATCCCTCGTGGCCGTCGCAAGAACTACTGTATGTGCCATGTTGGGACAAAGAGTGCGAGGCCCTTCATTGCTCCTTCCTCCGAGCCCCAGTGGGGACTGACTCTGATAGAGCCGCTTCATCCTTACATTCACGGCTCGATCAGAAGAGGCAGGAGCGATGGGAGGAAGCTGTCAGTTCCATCGACGTCTCCCATTCCAGCAGCAAGGTGTGGAGCACCATCAACAAACTTACTAGCAGGTCCGGACCGTGGTCATCCGAGGGGGGGGCAGGGAAGGGCCTTGACCCCCTGCATTTTTAATTTTTTTTATTTTTCTATTGCATTTTCAGCAAAAAAAGGTCGTTTTCTAAGTTTCGAGAAGGAAAAATGAAAAATTCATCACGTTTGGACCCCGCCCTGGAAAAATGTTGATGCTTTCCGGTGAAAAAATCCGTTAATGGGCCCCCATCTGGAGACAATCCCTCCGACCGCCATGGTCTGGACACTTGTCATATCTGTGCCCCGTTTCAGCAAAATGCATCGCTTCACAACTCGTGAAGAACTGGGCACACAAGAAGAGGAAGTGCGAGTCCACAAGGCTCGTCTACAAGAAGGTGTCCGACATATGGAAGGTCGCAACACCTGAAGGAGATAGCATCTCTGGTCCCTTCACGCCAGAGGAGCTTGCTACCACCCTCAACCACCTAGAGCCAGGAAAACCTCCGGGGTTAGATCCTATTTTCCCGGAGTTTATACTTTATGCCGGATCAACTCTCAAAACATGCTTGTGCGATTTCTTCACTTCCTGCATGCGCCAACTATAACTCCCCAAGATCTAGAGAAGAGCACTAGTATTTGCGATCCCTAAGCTGAATAAGCCATAAGGAGACCCAAAGAGTTATCGCTCTATATCCCTACTGTGTCCCCTTCAAGATCCTCGAGCGATTCATCTACCCACGTGTCGAACCAATCATCGACCCACTACTCCTGCAGGAACAAGCGGGCTTTTGGCTTACGACACGGGAGCTCGACCGTAGATCAGGTCGCCTTGCTGACGCAATACATCGAAGATGGCTTTTCGGCTACGAAGCAGGCCGCAGCTTCATTTGTCGATGTCACAGCAGCCTGGGACACTGTATGACATCGCAGCCTCACCTGCAAGCTACTGCGATTGCTGGCTGAAAGGTACATCGTCCGCATGTTCCTGGAGTTGGTTTTCAGTCGCAGCTTCACCCTTACTACAGGTAATAACAAAAGAAGCAGGTTACCAAGCCTCAAGAATTTCATCCACAG
>JGI24021J15306_10003027_pt1 | contig 18704 bp, 12 predicted proteins | sample Ectturendosymbi1_FD_15306 | JGI IMG/M metagenome (IMG submission 15306)
CAAATTTTCCTTTGTTATATTGTTTTTCCTCATTGGCAAAATGTCTACGCGGGCCGGATGAAATGGCTTCGCGGGCCGGATTTGGTGACCCCTGCTTTAGACTAAAACCACCTTCAGCAAAACCCCAAATGCGACCTTTATTGCAAAATCAGCGACGCCCAAGTACAGTTAAAACTTCGAAGCAAGTTGTGACCAGCGACGATCAGCTGACCCGCCAGACTGATTGTACTGGGCCTAAAACGAAGCTGTGCTGCTTGCAAATGGGTAATTGCGATGAAACGCTTAACCAGGGATGGTTTGTTTTGTCATTTCCTGTGCGGATATTTTTAGGTAAAGCGCTGTTTTCGCCACGCCCATTCCACACCCAATCCAAACGACACGAGGCGCACGCGATTTTCTCCCAACAACACGTTTTTTTTCTGCTCAGAAGCAGTTTTGCCCACCATAAAATTTTTACTTTAAAAAATATCAATTTAACTCAGAAAGATATGTCATTTTGGCCCAAAACTGACAACTCTTTTGAAAGCGTTGTTCTTTTCCTTGAGAAGTTCGAACGACTCGTAAACAGTCATCCACGTATTTTTTCCAAATTTTGAGAAAATCCTGTTAAATTTTATCATTGCTCAGCTACTTTGTTTTGATTCAAAAACACGCTGCGAAATTCTGCGGAGCACATCTCATGTTTGCTCAACAAAACGCAGCTGTTGAATGTGTTTGGAGAGCGGTTGCCACCCTCGTAAGGCCTAAAACTGTTAACGGAGATGCGTTTCACTGCATGTTGCTGCTCATCGATGAAAGTCCCCGCTCGTCTTTCACCAAAGTTGTCGCTGTTCGTATTGCGGTTGTTACAGGGGCGGATCCACCCAGTAATTTTTTGGGGGCGCAATTTCAGTAATATTTGGTAGTCAAGTCTCATAACGGCTTCGTTGCTGTAAGAAAGTATACTTCACAACACTGCTGTGACAAAACAATTGTCGACAGAATGGCCTTTAATCGCGAATGTTTTTTCTGAGCTGTATAAAATTATGGTGAATAAAACTACTTTCGTAGGTGTAGGTTTTAGGGGGGATATCGCCCTCCCCTGGATCAGCCCTTGGGTTGTTAGCATTAAAAAGTGCAACCGAGTTTACTGTAGACATGCAGCTTCTGGACGTGGCAATTTGTGGCTTGGTTGAGCACGCCCTGTATTTCAGTCACTGGCTAATTGGCGAATGCACGAATGTTTTTTTTCAGATTGAGGGTATTCTTGGAGAAAATAACATCAACAAAGTCAAGCTGTCACAACTGGTATGCGACTATTATGACGTGAAAGCGAGCGGCAACGTTGGCTTTGATCAGGTGAGCTCAGCGGGCGGACGTTGGTCCCTTTTTCGCTTTGCCTTTATTGTCCTTTTTCCTATTTCTTTTTTTTATATTACTGAAAACAACGCGTGGAAGGATTCTTCAAGTTCACGTTCACGTGAAAGTTACTCACGAGTAACTTTTTTCCCAGCAGCGCGTTGTTGAAAAGGTTGCCAAAAGTTGGTTTGTGCCACGCCATTCCCGAGACCGTGGATTCACTGTGTACATCATGAAAAATATTATTGTCGGCCGCAACAACTAGCTAAAGTCCTTCAGGCTTGAAACAGTCTTTGTTTGTCAATAACAGTGTTTGTTCATCAATAACTGTATTTCTACGTCAATAAAATAGTATGTCTCGCAGGAAACGCGATCAAAAAAAGTCATCACATGTCAAGGGAATGATTGATAAGTTAAAAATTACCTCGCTGTCATGTCTGTCAACTTTATCAAAAAAGTGCACTGCATGTTAATACCCAGAAGCAGATGTGCTTAGCGAGACGCCAAGAAAATGCTTGTTTAGCCTTCAAATCCTTCCCTGATAAAACAAAACGTTTTCCAACCTTGCTATCAACGTGTAATGCGTCACTTAATTTGAAAAAAAAGACGCACCGTTCATCAGGGAAAGATAAAGGAAAACAGTTCCGGCCGAATCTTTCACACATCTGGTAAGTTTCTTGGGGCAGGAACCGCAAGCCTATTTTGCAAGCGGAGTTGCACATTTCGGAAAAACCGTAAACTCTTTCGGAACTGCATCACACTTTTGCAGCAATACAATCCGGTACCTGTTGGCCGTCGACGCAGACAACTCGCTCAAGCGTTTGTTGCAGAAACCCAGTCGCGTAACTAGAGGTTTGAGCCAGGGGGAAAACTTAACTGAAGAGAGGACACCGGGTCCTCTTTAGCTTAACCTGGCCCGAGTTTTACATCTAGCTTATCGGTTAGCACCCCTGTCCCCGTCAGTTACACCACTGTCAACACCCCGAAAGTTGAAACGTCATGGTGTAATGTTTTTCTTTTTTTATTGATGGAGTTCAAGAAATGACGCGTATGCCCTTAAGTTGTGTCTTCAGTTTCAACATGTGCCCGAAATTTTGATATAAATCTCAGCTCAGTTAACTTTTCACCTCAGGACCCACACGGCGAGCTTCGTGGCAAGAACGTGTTGATTTCACGCGCGCCCGTGTCGGCGGTCGGGGACAAGCTGGGCCTCACCTACGATGAGGTCATGACTGGGTTGGAAACCGCCAGGGTCAAGTTATTGGCTGAGAGGAACAAACGACCCAGACCTCATTTGGACGATAAGATGATCACTGCTTGGAACGGTGAGCCTGAATCCTGTGTTTTTGCTTCAAACGAGTGTTGGAACTCATCACGGCAAAAAAACAAAATTCCCAGGTAACCTCAGGTCCAGCAAAGTGCGCGGCAAGACGCAAAAGTGTCTGCAACTCCTGTCTCTTATCCTTACGTTAAAATAGCGATGGTGCCAGGACGTCATAGTGATTGATGCGAGAACGTCATAGTGATGATGCGAGAACGTCGTCTTCATGTGCTTGTGTGTGATGGTAGTCTCGGGTTGAAACGAAAGCCTGTTGATTGAAGCGGTCATTTACAGCAGTGGTTCTCAAATGGGGTACCCTTCGGGTACGCAGAGGTTCTCCAAGGCAATGCTCTTCAACCTTTTTTTGTTATGGTGCGCCCTTAAAGATGTTTTGACGCACTCATGCACCCTATTTACTTAAAAGTTATGCCGAGGTGAAAAGCGATATGAAAATCATCCTGCAAAGAGACTGTTATACTACAATATTACATAAACACAACAAAATCGAGGAAATAATGTTTAATGGCTTTTTTGCTATTGCATGTTATTAACCCGTCTGTTTCGTGTGACAAGGTTATGATGCACCTTTGTGAACCCTTTCGTAGCGGTACACCCCACGCATATTGCGGTGCACCGTGCACACCGGTTGAAGAGCGCTGCTCCAAGGGACGCACGGATTTTTTAAAGTGTCTTGACAATCAGATTTTAACGGAAAAGTACAATAATTATATTCCGAATTATTGCGCTCATAATGGTTACAGTCAAGAGGCACTCATAGAAAAAACACAGCCCAAACGGCACATCACTGTAAAGGTTGAGAACCACTGATATAGAGCAGAAACGTGGTGTACCGATTTTAAACCGTTTTCGGCCGATCTCATTCGCATTGAACAACCAAGGCTTGCTGTTCTTCGCGCTGTAACTAATTAGTCGTTTTGAAAAAAATTCCCTCATACAACCATCGTCAGGCTTCTGTTCATCTATCTGCGGGATTGCCTTCAGTGGACTTACGTTCAGAAGAACGCTGGAAAACGTTTTAACAACGTCCCATATAGGCAAGGACGTCGGAAGGGAGGCAGGGTGGCGGCTTGCCCCCTCTCGGTTTTAAAATTTGTTATTTTGCCATTGACGTTTTAGTAGAAGAATATTTTCTCTTATCTTCGGAGTTGGCAAAATGAAATTTCAGCATTGGTTCCCCCCTGGAAAAAATCCAAAGGGGTCCTAGAAACCCACAATCCACTGTTGCCTCCCCCCTGGAAAAAAATCTTACGACGCCCATGCGTATAAGAAGAAACAGCAGTGGGGGCGCTGCGGCTTAGACCCGTGAGAAAAGTGACCGACCTTAGCCGCAAAGCAACTGCCGGTGGTGAATCCACCGTTCACTTGTAAGTTCGGCATTGCTGTCAGGTGTCTGCATTGATTTAAAGACTGTTTCACTGCATCACACCACATATTTACAGGTTTAATGATTTCCGGGTTGGCAAGAGCCGCTTGCGCCACTGGAGAAACGAAATACGTCGACGTCGCTTGCAAAGCCACGCGTTTCGTCCGACAGCACCTTTATGACGCAACAAACAAAATCCTGTTACGCAGTTGTTACTGCGGAAAGAACGGCTCGGTAGATCACACGTAAGGTCTTGGCAGAATATATACTTGTATTGCGCTTACAGAGCAAGCATCTTCAGCTCTGACGAAAGTTCATTTGGAATTTAACGTATTATTCCGCGTGTTTCAGTGCTTACTTGTGCTTCGCAACACTGCGCCGGCGGTAGCGATTTCGGTGGTTTCCAAGACACTGAAAATCTGTTAAGGGCTTCCAAGCCTGTACACTGGAAATTGTAAGTTTTGGTTTTTGTAACCAAAACCGGAACTGCCACGACGTGATGACGCACTCTGCATGATGTCATCGAAGTCCTTGTTTTTTTCTTGGCCGTCAATACCTGGCAAAAACGAGGCAGGATCAAATTTTACGAAATCGTCATGTGCTTTGCGCTAGCCCTGCCAGGGTGGCTGTTTAGATACTTACGCCTTATGCATTCTCTTTAAACGCGCATGCGTCGTACGTACACCCCCACAGCCGTGCTAGGCGGGGAGCAGGAAAATAATTGCCTTCCTTCTGTTCAAAAGTAGCGAAAAATCGGCCTCGACTTGGTAAAAGCAAGGCAAATTTTGTTGAAAATTTCTATAAGGGAAGTTTTTTGAATCGCAGAAAGTGTCAGAAGCGTAAATTTTTTAGTCAGTTGCTTTTGCTTTCTTGTCGTTCTTACATTTTTGCCGAAAGAAGAGTTTCGGGAAACTGTTGCTATCAATGAAAAACTGAAATTTTTGGCAAACCGTTTTGACCTCCCAGTCAAATATGCTCCCGTTCAGTTATGGGCACTCCAGTATTAGTCGTAGAAATAACGGTCCGGTGATAGATCGTCGACCAAACAATCGGACTCCAGAGTTTGTTTCTTCACCATACTGTAATCCGACCTTGCCNTGTCGACGCGTTGATCACCACAAACAGTAAATTCCAACTGGTTGGCTTTTGATCCGATTGCAGTGACCTCAAATATCGCAANCTGCAAAAAAGGTAATAACAGGATTGCCGGGAATGTTACGTCAAGAGATGTTTCTCTTGGTTTTCTTTAACTTCGCATTGATGTGCAAGTTCGCGCATGCCGCCATTAAAGACTTGCGGAAGATGATTGTCTCTTAGTAAGTCTTTCGCTGCAGATGCTCAGGTAGTTGTTCACGTTCGTTGAACATGCATCATCAGGAAAGTAACCGTTTGTCAAAAATTTTGAAAAAAACACATTTTTGTCATAACTTTAAATTTTATGATCGCTTTGCGGCGATTTTTTAAGCTTTGTTGAAAATGCCTTTTGGACAATAGCAACAAAACATAAATGCTCGTTTTTCGAAGATGGTCTTAAATTTATGATAATACCTGTAAATGTCAGGCTTATTGTAAGTTGTCACTGGATTGGCCGTAGAAGTAGACACCAGTCCACGACACTGGCCGCTTGCTTTCACTGCAAATCTATACACGTGTGTATGCGCGAACCCATCTTGCTTTGCATTGCTTAAATAACCGGATACGTAGACGTCTAGACTTATATCGATCGCCGGTTTCAAAATAGTTTGTTACTCTATATCAGGGGTGCACAACCTTTTCGTTATGGCCGGTCGCATTGCGCTTATTTTTATGAATTATGTTTAATAATAGGATTTATCCGATAATATCCCTTTTACTCGTGCAAACGAGTACAATGAAATGTCAAACATTTAAATGAATTCATTCAAGCACAATTCCAAACGTCTGGTTGGCCGTCTTATTACTAAGTATCCGCACACACACTAGACAAAGACTCTTTGTTAATGCATGGCCGCCATAACCTCATACACAAAATTACATGTGCACGCCCGCAGGTTGTGTGCCGCTGTCCTGTGCCCAACGTAAAATTACGCTTGAAGCTCGAGACCAGAGATTTTCTTTTCGTACTGCCCAATGCTACTTTTGCATTCGGTCTCATTTTTACCTGTTATTGAAAGTAACTCTCACGCACCTCAACTCCTCAGGCGAGATCCCATTGCCGGCTTCGATGCGGACTACGCGTACATGATTCGGGCCCTGATCGACCTTTTCGAGGCCAGTCACGACGACGCGTGGCTGGAGTGGGCGGAGCAACTGCAGGTTGGTTGATTGTGATTGGACGGCACTGAACCATTGCTGCATGACGCAACGTCAGAGCGAGCACGGTACTGTCCACGGAAGAATGCCGACCCCTCCTGTGTCTCCTTTGATGTCTGACATGTGTGGGCGTAAGGTATCTGTTGTGGTATCAAAGTAGCTGTGCAGTAACATNGATCTGTTCATTTATTTTTTTTTTTTATTATCCAGTCTTGCCTCATCTATTGACAGTCAATCGTGAAAGTAGTACACAGTAGTAGTCCACTTTTCAAATGCGGTATTTTCCGCGATACGGAGGTGATCGGATCAACCTAGTGACCTTCCAATTAATTTCAGTATTCTTTCCACTTTAATCGATTCAAAGCGTCCTCTTGACTCAGAACAATTTTCCTGATTTCCACTTTCACCTGCCTTCTCTCTGTTCTTCTGGTCGTCATGAAAGATGATTGCAAATTGTAAAACCCCCCGAGCATGGGCGTCGGAAGGATTTTGCCAGGGGGGGGCAATGGTGAATTTTTCCAGGAGTGCCAAAAAAGGTGAAATTTCATTTTACCCACCCGAAAACTAGAAAACAACCTTTTTTGCTTAAAATTTATTAGAAAAACGTAAAATTTCAAAATCAAGGAAGATCAAGGCTTCGCCCATGGATGCCTCCGAGAATTGAAATTTGCATAACCATTGTATTTATAATTGAAAAGCATGATCAGACCTGTCGCTGGTCTTACGTGGCTGCAGCGTAACGACGTCTCGAGCAATTCTGAAACGTGTTGTGGGTGTTCACGTTAAAACGCTCACGTCTCGACTGACGTTCAGTGAAACGATCTATTTACAGGACAAACAGACCGAACTGTTTTGGGATGAAGTGAACGGTGGTTTCTTCACCATCACTGCACAAGATTCATCCATACTGCTCCGTATGAAGGAAGGTGGGACATTTATCATCTTTTGCCTATTGGATTCACGAGCCCTTCGATCAACCGCGTGTTTTTTCGACTGTTTTCCTTGCGAACGCGCCCAAAGGATGTTGAATCGAGATATCGGAAATAAGCCGCATATAGGTTCACATTGTTTTATATTGGTGGTTATTTTGATCCAACTTTGCAAACTATGTCATGAACAAGAAAATGAAATGCTGAGAATGGCAATTCCACAAGTCGGCTCCGCTTCGATTCCAAAGAGTACTTCGCTGTTTTTGTTTGCGAAGACCAACTTAGAAACGATTTTTATGAATGCTTTGCTGCAAGTTCATAGGCGTACGAGGTGAGGGGGAAGCCTGTCAAGATTCAAAAAAATTCGAGCAAAAGTGCGCGATATTTTTGGGCAAGTTTTTCTGTTAAGTATTTCCGTAAAATTCCACGTTGCGTGTGTATATCGCCAGCGGACAGAAAGACTTGATTGAAGATTGTATTTTAGTGGCAAACAATTCGGGCAAATCGAAAATTTATCCACCCCTCCCCCCCCAGAAAAAACAAGACGCCCGTACGCCTGTGTGTAAGTTCGTTCGCGTGTGGGATTAATTTCAGTTGACGACAAAACGGATTTTTCGCTACATTGTAGACCAAGATGGCGCCGAACCCAGCGCCAATTCAGTGTCAGCCTCCAACCTGCTCAGACTGGCCGCTTACCTGAATCGACCGGCACTGGACGAACAGGTGCACAAGCTCGTCAAGGCTTTCTCAAACCGCCTTTCCACAGTCCCGTACGCGCTGCCCGAAATGGCCTCGTGCCTGCTGTGGATATGGAATGGACACAAGCAGGTTGTTTGGAATTAACTCTGAAGTAACTTTAATGTGAAACGACGTCGTCAACGGGTGATCTGTTGCTTAGAAACGATCGCCTTTTTGCTCTCCAGTAATTAATTCCACCAGTTTTCCTTGCAGCTCTACCCGACGCTGTTTGTTCTGCCACGCAATCTTCTTTTGTGGCCATTTTCTAGATTTTCTTGTAATTTCTCCAGATAATAGTGCGAGGCGATGCGAAAAACGAACTTACTCAAAACCTTATGAAGTGTGTCGACTCCAAGTTTCTTCCTTTNAAGGTGAGTGAATNTTAATACAACGTGAGTCACTTGCAAAGGGCTGGTGCTTGTCTTCCAACCTTAGTAANTGCGGTTTACGCTGGTTGGGTCGTTTTACAACGCTGTAAAGGTAATAACGATGTAGTACTTTTTTGTAAAGTTTACTGAATCTTACATTTTTACAAGGTCGTTATTCCTCCGTCCATTACTTCAAGCGACAGTTTCCTCTACCGCCACCTGGAAGAAAGACTTTCAGAACTGATCTCGCCGCAAGGGGCTGATAGTGAGAAGCCACGTGTTTTCGTTTGTGAGAATTTCACTTGCAAGCTTCCAGTCCAAACTGTAGAAGACCTTGAGGTTGCCCTTCAGTGAGGCATGGCCCGAGAAAGATGTTTTTTCTTCCATACGCAAAGAAAGTACCTTGCTGACGGTGGTCATACTTTTCTATTGGTCTTTNGTACTTNGACAGAAACTTATAAGCAGNTTAATTTCTTACCATGCAACGATTGTTGTTCACTGCCCAAGNGATATGACTAAAAATATAAGAATAAACGTTCCTATTATCGAACTATGGAGTGGTTTCACGATGTTGCACTGCAGTTGGTATCAGGATGAAATCGAGTAGTTGTCGCGAAGCAGCCTTCGCCGTAAAGGATCAATTCCTGTGAACCAGAGGTTCTTAAACTTTTTCAGTCGCCCCCCTTTCGGCGTTAGTCATTGATACTCACGCATTGCCTAACCTCACAATCCAACACAAAAAAAAACATAACAATTTATTTGACATTATACTTCTTTCTGCCAATACCTGTAAACGGCGGCAAGCTACTCACTAGTTCACGTGAAGGTTTCAGCACTGTTGGTGGATTGCTTGCATTTGTGCAGTTCCGAAATTGTAGATATCACCTACGCCAGGAAGCTTAACATTGCAAAGATTACCGACGTTTTTAACGGCGTTGCTTTCAATTTATGTTTGATATGATAGTTATATGTATGCAGCTTTTCAGTATTTAATAAATCCATGTTGGTGATGGAATTGCTTTCACAGTGTTAATTTTGTGAGAATTCCAAAACACCTTCAATAAAAGCAACGAGAGCTTCTGTTAATAATTTAGCGAAGAAGTGAAATCACGTTCGTTGTTACTTTTTAATTTTTCAGATTTATTCCCACACTTTAATACCATTTTGTACCGTAATTGCTCAACTCCCAATTTTTGTGAAGCCGAATTTTTGTAACGATTTTTCGGTCTATTAATATGGAAGCTATTCACGGTTAATTTCATGTTTCGCTGTGGTCAAATTTTATGATGGTCATTTCCGGAAAAAAAACTTGTCGACATCTTCAAACCGAATATTTCACTACTTAGCAAATGTTTTTGTTTAATTGTAAGATCTGCAATAGGGATTTGAAGCTATTTTATGATGTTAATTTCTCACCATGCCAAAATTTGGCAGTATTTTCAAAATTTAACGTAGATAAAATCTTTTGAGATTGTTCATTTCGTGCTATGATAAAATTTGCATGTATCTTCAAAATTCAGCTGGCGTAAAATCTTTTGAGATTGAGATTTACGCCAGGACATCGTGTAGATCAACTGCCGAACCACTTTCTTCCAGTTTCCTCTGCCACCGCATCGGCTAGGAATGTCTGAATTGACAGAAGACGTTGAACAGCTCTTGATTCTAGTCGTCAGTGTTGTTGTATGCTTAGTCCTGAACTTTAGTACCTAAGCTTCTTGCTTTGTGAAGTCAAGGCATTGAACACAGTGGTGGACCCAGGAACTCGGGGGTACGAGGAAAAAATTCCAAGGGGTTCTTTAAAAGTAGGCACTCAAGCTACTTGAAAAATCACAGCAAATAAGAAACTTATGTCGCATGATATAATATTGCATACCCTACTATTTTAAACTGCTGGTATGCATAGTAGCCGATTAACCTGCACAGTAATTTCCTGCCAGTAAGTTGACTGTAGCACTCAGGTCTTTCTACAACAATCTGCTGGTGAACACAACCTTGCCTACCCATGCATGCCAAGTTTTAAATCGATTTTTGCCTCAAAAACCACTTTCGACTTTGGGAACTCGACACGTTAATCTTACGTTCTTACCAAGAGGAGAGGGCTACCATGGCAATACACGGCTAGAAGTTCTTGAACACAGATCAACGTACTTTAGCACTTTATACTTAAAGAATGACGTACTTTGGCACCGAAAGTTGTTGCAGATCTGTTGTGGAGTTCTATAATGTAAGGTAGTACATTAGTGGTAATATGTTGAAGCCTGAATGAATTTGAGGCATTAATTGCTATGAAGCAGAATTGGCAAGAAAACGTACAGTACATTACATTTTAATCGACATTGAAAGGAGGGACCCCACGGCAATTCAAAAAAGGGTGGCCGAGGCAAGTACCTCACTCCAAATTCACCACCAATGACTGAAACAAGGACTTACCAAGAACGCATGGTTATGACGACTCCGAAGATAATGCGTGTCATTGATAAAACGTTCAAAAGGAAAGTTCAACGCCTGAGGGTCGTGCGTAAATGACGTTATGCTGTTTTCGTAAAATTTTATCACTCTTCCCTTCTTCCACACTTTACTGACCCCTGTATGAATCCAATAACGCCACGATTCGTTAACCCTTTCAACGAAACCAATTGTTCTGCCCGTGTATTTGAATTTCTTAGATAGCCTTGTGTCTGAGTTACCTTCGTATGAAGCCAAACATTATTTTCTGGACGCAGAGTACCACGCTCAAATTTAACAAATACTTATCTCCGTTGTTTCCAAGTACGCTGATTCATAAAAGCACACAATAATGGCATTTTCAACTCCATCTCCAGTAGCGTATGCAAGCTTGCACAGTCACTCCAACGTCGCCTTGTCAGGACTTTAGAACGAAAGGAATTGCTTGAACGGTGTCGGTTGTTGAGACTCTTTCAACGACAGTTGCTTCACCAGAGGTATGTCGTGCTGCGAAACGTGACTTTTTCACTGAGTATGCAATACCGACGTCTTCCAAGAGGTGCCGTAGCAGAAATGTCCGACCGCCGGCTCAGGGATGAAATCACTGTAAACATAGCAACAGAGTCTTTACAAAAACAACTGTCTCAAAACCTACTGTATTTTTACCTAGAGTTAACTCTTCCTCAGGAAAATGTTCCCTTACCTTTGTTGGCCCATGTTGGCCCAAAAGTGTGGTCTTCAACACCAAACGATATTAAGTATTCAACCACATTTACCTTTAAATGGAAACTGAAGAAACGCTTCCTATATGAAAAATATACACAATTATGAAACCTAACAACATTTCACCTATCCGGAACAAGATCCTGTGAATTCTAGTATTTTGTAATTCTGTATATTTTATATATATTTACTTTTTCATATTTTTTCTTTCCTGTGCACATCCCATTCTGTTCGTCATGAAAGTGCACCCCGTACTTTTTTATTTTGCTTTGTTTTTTTCTTTTGTACCTCATTAATTAGTTTTGTGTTAATTCTTTACTTTCTATTTTCATATTTTGTGTAAACATATTATTAACCGCACCAAATTCCTTCAATTAAATTTGATCCACTTGTCTTTGTATATAGGCATGCGCTTTCATCTGTACTTTTTCTTCACCATGTTCTGTGTTATTTTTGTTTTCCCAACTGTTGCTATTTGATTCCCAAATGTTGTTTCTCAACACTTCTCAAAAACTAATAAACAGGGTTGGTTGACTAGATGGCCGCCTTGGGCCTTCACCAATTCTATATGACACACCCCTCTTTGTTTACACCGATCAGCTATTGCGACATTGCATTTTCACTTGCTCTGATGTTCACTAATAATTGGTTTTGCTTACCTTAGTGCAGGTTTTTTTGAAGGAAAATGTTAGGAACCCGATTTGGATCAGCAGGGACCCGATTTCTCTAATTCTAGGGACCCGATTTTTTCTGGTTTTAGGGACCCGATGATAATTTTCTCTGATTTCAGGGACCCGATTTGAATTTCCAGGGACCCGAATCGGGTCCCTAAAACGCCTTAAAAAAACCTGCCTTAGTGCAATGATTTCTTGTAGTGCTTCTGCTTGTTGGCTGAGTCATATGAAACAATAAACCATTGAACCATTGAAGTCCAAGATTGAATAGAAGATACTGGTGTGGACTGGACGCAAGCCAGATCTTTGTCAAGTTTTTCTTCCATTACGAAAAATTCATATAACCGCCAAGGTTTTTTCATGCGTTTTCGTTAAAAGTCCCGGAGATGAAATATTGCATTCGTTGCGGAATTCGTCAACTTTCGGTCTTCCTGCTGCTCACTCAAGAGAGATTTTCGCAAACCAGTTAGATGTTCACGAAGCGATGAAATGAGCTCCGTTGCTTTTTTTAGATTTGTATTATTTTTGCAGCAGTTTGGATACTTTTTCAATTTTCGTAGTATTGTCAGTAAAAAAATTGGCGGTCGTAATTAATAAAAATAAACGTAATGATGCTGGCAATAACGAAAAGGATGTGCACCCCTGTTCTAGAGCGAGGTTTCTCAAATTCTTTTGTTCTGCGACCCGCTTCAAAAAAGATTTGTCCGTGCGACCCCATGAATGGGTAGCTAGCCTAGAGTTACATGTTACGTGTAAACATCTCATTGCAAATCTCAATTGGCATTTCTTCTATGCCGAAATCATATAAGTGCACACAATCCATGAAAATAACTATTAAGTAGTGAAAGAACCCGGTATTGGAAACAGCTAAGCGAATAAAAAATTAACAAAAAACATTGTAGTTTTCTAAAGTTATCAAGCACAACTAACCGAATGAATGCAGTTGATGATTTTTTCACAAATCATCCATTCGTAGAGAACGCAGGATGAAGAACATTCTCAACATTTTTCAAAGGATCGTTTTTTAGATTGGATGATTGTCAATTTTGAGAATGCCGCTTCACACAACTATGTTGTACAAAAGGGCAAGAATTTATGAAGGCTACTTCAGAAATGGCTGGGTATTCATGTCTTGTTTTTATCCAAAATTCAAGTAAACTCTGTTTTGAATATTCCAGTTGCCCTTAGGTCGGAATGAATGCCACAAGGTCAATATCGGTCAGTACGTTACAACAATGATGACACAACAACGGACAAAGGGTTGTGCTTAGTTTTAACTCTTTCAAGTCGAATTTTTTTTTGTCACAACCACCAAACAGCTGTTTTCTGTGTCATTTTTAAGAAAGTTTTATTCAAAATTTGAAAAAGTAGGGTTTGGGGAAGAAACGGGCCTGGTACCTATACCATGTGTTTGTTGAGGCCTGGTGGTACAAATAGGTACCATCATGCTCAACATATAATGTCTGTTGGTACGCATATGTACCAGTTACACTACTATATAAAGTCTGTTGGTACCAGGGCTGTGGAGTCGGAAGTCTCATCATCCGACTCCAACTCCGACTTGGACTCCGGGCAATTTTGATTATCCGACTCCAACTCCGACTCCGGACCGACTCCGACCCTCAGCCGTATTACTTACTTAGAGTGATAATTCTTTTCAGATGAGTTCATAAAACCTACTTGCACTTTTTAAGAATACGGAAACCTGTTTTAAAACGATGCACATACACGTTCATCTCTCACTTGCAAAATATAATCAAGCAGGGGCAGTTTTAATTTTACGAGAAAAAAATACTCGTCAAAAATAACCACAATTCAACTTATTAGAGAAAGCTGACAATTGATTAAAGCAGATACCTTGTTAACGATATCATCAAACAAGTAAAGTTAAAAAATGGGTGCATCCCATCGGTGTGCATGTGCACATATTGCGCAACACGGTTGAAAAACGCGCTCGGGCATACTGTCTCAAATGTCATTGACACAACTTTTTTCGAACCCTGCCAAGCTTCAGCTCTGTTGAACGCATTTGTGTAGCTATAGTTTTCCTTGGATGGTCAAATAAACATGTCACAAGTAAACTCTTATTTATATAGATCAAAATCCACGAACTAACAGCCAAGAAAAAAAGTGAAACATATCAGTTAAATTTTTAGCTTAAACACTTTGGAGCATTCACTTTTCTATTTATTATCTAAGCACTTCACACTACCCTGTCTTCAGTTAGATACAAGAAACTTGTATCGTCTAAAGGATTAGTCAAGATGGATTTTCTAATACAAAAAACTTGCGGTAGAACGGCGCAACTCAACATGAATTACTGTTACAAAAAATACGACAGTTCAACTTCAAAGCGATTGTGATTGGAATTGTACGACGAAAAAACTGAAACTCATTTGTACGTTTTAGGTAATATTTCTTCGTTTTAAGCAGCACCTACGAGAGTTTTATCGTACCCGGCCCGGTAGGTGCAGAGGCCCTGGAACCTTAAAGTACGCATGATCAGTTTTTCTGTAATCAAGGCTGAAATTATTAGTGTGAGCCAACTGCCAATATAGCAATTAATCTATTTGTAAACCTCAGCATGACAGCTCATTCTGATCACTATACCAACAAGCTATACAAATTTCGACGAGGGCCCGAAAAAAAGAGGACCCAGTGTCAGCCTTCGCAACCCCTGGTAATATTTCTCTCGGAGCCCTTTTTTAATGAAACTCATTTGTACGTTTAACGTGGAAGTTTACTAATATACGTAGAAGACCAAGCGAAACAACTGTGTGGTCTTCAATTAATTGGATCAAAGCGTTGCAAAGCAATACGAGGAGAAGTATGACCAGAAGTCAGAGGTCAGACAGCTATTGTGCTTCACAATCGCCCATGCTGCGCGATAAAGAGCACGGCAACCTGGCAACGTAGCGAAATCCCAGTGTTCATTCAACTGTGGGTTAAGGTCACGGTGCATTTTTAATTTGAGTTGCCGCTTACTTGTTAATCGAAATGGACTGTGGAGTGCCGAGTGTGGACAAATCAATCAACACCAATACGTGTTTTTGCGGGGAAAAATCCTTGCGCAAAAGCATTTAAATCAAGTGTAGGCAGTGGCGACTCCGGCACTGCCCGAGTCTTTGACTATGCTTTATATTGTAGAACGTGAGCTTGCTTGCTTTGCAGATTTGTGCCACCACCCACTTCACTGATCAAGGTTATTAACACGGGCTCTTGTCATTGTGCCTTGTCACTGTTCATATATTTTCGTTTCATGTTGAACCTCCGCGTTCATTTTGCAGGCGTGACGTGAAAAAAACGATATTCTAAGCAACGGTTCATGCGCTTAACTCGGATCCGTTAGAAGAACCCGAGCTCCTCTGCGATTAAATATTTTTTAAAACTGAATTCACATCAGATTGAATGTTTTTTGAAGCAATGGATTTGCATAGAACATTTGAATTCCAAAGGATTGATAAATACTACCATCACCCTTACTACGTTAGCTTCAAGAAAATACAAATGAAATAACCTTACTACTTTAACCTAAACAGTCTAATAAGTCCCAGTCTAATGCTAGCCAATGTAACTGTAATCCAGCCTTCCAAACCACTTGCAAGTCTTTGATGTGTCCTTGCATTTCTGCTGCACCGCATGGAATATGAAGCTAATAGCACAAAAAAGATGACGTCATAGCAAAAATCAATGAAGCAAAACGGACTGAGCATGTGCGGTTTCAAAAAGTCGGGAAAGGTCAAAATAAACGCATTTATGGTACAATAATGGCCTCTCAGACAGGAACGGTATGCCTGTGGTACAGGCAGACATCCTAGTAAATAGCTGACAGCTTGAAGCACGGTGTTGTTCCTAAAAATACAGTAGAAATAATTTCATTACAGGCCTACTTTTAATTTTTTTGTAAAATCTACAAAAACTTTTTTTCTGATTTGTCAAGTCATTTGTTTCGCGACTCCAAAATTGCATTTTGCGACCCATAGTTTGAGAAGCCCTCGTCATGTCAATTAACCAAAACTCGTTGGCAAGAATAATGCTGTCGCTGATCTAACGTTTCGCTTTGACCCTATCGCGCGTTCTCCCTCGTGAATTCGTTATTTGCTTTGCGTGGTGTAAACCAGGCTTCTCAAACTGTGGGTCGCGACCCCATTTGGGGTAGCGAAATGTAATTTGGGTTCGCGAAACAAAGCGGCTCGACAAACCAGATATATTAAGTTTTGTAAACTTTACAAGAAAATTAAAACTAGGCCTGCAGTGGATCTATTTCCCACTTCATTTTTAGGGGGAATACCGTGCTTCATGCTGTCAGTTGCTTACTAGGATGTCTGCCTGAGCTATAAAATGATAATACTAAACTTAGCACAACATATTATGTGTTGTTGCGTCATGATTGTTTCAACATCCTGACCAATATTGACTTTGCTGCATTCATTCCGACATGAAGGCATGCTTTTGTTTAGAACTCTAGGGCTAGGATAATTGCTTTGAGAGCACACTAAATAGGTTTACACCAAAGTTAAAAAGTTTCTTACACAGTTCCCGAAGTTATATGGAATTCGATTCAGGAAAACTTGTATCTACAAACAATACACAACTGAAATTTCAGGAAGCTACCATCTGCCATGCCCAGGATGAGTTGCGGAGTTATTAAACAAGCAAAGTTTGCCACGGGAATTTTTAAAACAGAGTTTATGTCATTTTTGGATACGAACAATAAATGAATGCCCTGCTATTTCTGATCTAGCCATTCATAAACTCATAGCATTTGTGTGAAGCGGCATTCTCAAAAGTGATAATCATCAAGGCCAAAACCGATCCTTTTGAAAAAATGTCGAGAATGTCTTTCTTCCTGCGTTGTCTTGTACCAATCTACCAATGGATGATCTGTGAAAAAATCATCACGTGCATCCACCCCATTAGTTGTGCTTGATAACGTCAATAAACTGAATTGTCTTTTTTTCTTTCGTCTTACTGTTTCCATTAAGTGGTAGTTTTGTTGCTGTAAAGTTACTTTTGTGGATTGTGCGCATTTCGTATGATTTCGCAATGGACAAAATGCTTCGTAAGATTTGTAATGGGTGTTTACACGTATCATTAACATCTAGGCCACTGGTTCCCAAACTTTACAGGCTTGTGCCACACTGCAGAAGAGAAATAACCCGGTTGCGAACTCATAGTAACTTGCTTTAAGGTTTGATGACAGTTTGAAAATGTATTTTTTAATGATATATTGAAAAAACGTATTAGCTCGCGGCAACCCTGAGTATTGTAAACGGCACCCCGTTAGGAACCACTGATCTAAGCTATCCACCAAGGGGTCGCACAGAAATAACTTTTTTGAAATGGGTCCCAGAACAAAAAATTTTGAGAAGCCCTGACATGACGACAGCGTCAGTTTCTGGTAAACCTAACTGTCGTGCGCTTATAAACCTTGTTTTTCTTATGCGACAAGGTGCGTATAGATGACCACAGCTGCGATGCAACTCATTGCTTGCTCTGTTTTACAGGATGGCTCGCATATTTCTTACGAGCGGGTGAGGCGACAACAGCGTGTGCCAAGCAACTCACAACTCATTTCTTCCCAGCGTTCAGGCATCGTTTGTGCACACATTCGAACCCGAAGGGGAACACTGTGGAACTGCGAAAGCGCAATTAAAGTCCGCTGATAAAATCAGAATGCAGCTCGCAGTTGATTTCTAGCAACGTGCAGGAAGACCAAACACAATCTCCCCCTGAACAGGAAACAGCGAGTTTTATACCAAGGACATCACAGTTAGATTGGTGCTTTGCTTTCCGGCAGTTATACATGTGTGTGTCACTGACCTTATCCGGAAGAGTCTGCTGCGTTGGGGGTCGAGCATAGGTCATGGAAATTTTTCACCTTTCCATGACCTATGTTAGCACGTTCATGTTTGCGGATGCATTGGTTGCTTCGGATGATGGCGTAGCGTACGTGAGGTCTACATCTCGGTTGCTGGGCCAAGGCCTCCTAAACAGTCCCAAAAGCTCCAAGCCCCCCCTCCACACACAAACGCAAAGCCTCCCTATTGAAAACTTTCTGGCGACGGTTCTGCGTCTAAATAGTATATTTAAAAGGCCTTGGGTAGGCGCGTTGTTCCCCTTGATTTCTTTAGTCGTAACCTCTTGCATGTGAAGACGTTTATCGCTGGTTCGGGTGATAAAACGGTCTTTACACCAGCGAGAATCGAATCCCGTCTTTTGTTCAATTTGATCATTTAGGGATTTTAGGCAAACACATCACCAAAATGTGTTAGGAATGGGATTTATGACTTGCATCATTCAATATATATACACTCCGGTTGTAACGCTCACTTCCACCTATACCTTCTAACAGGGCTGTGGAGTCGGAAGTCCTGTCATCCGACTCCAACTCTGACTCCGACTCCGGGCAATTTCGATTATCCGACTCCGACTCCAACTCCGACTCCGGGCCGACTCCGACCTTCAGCTGTATTAGTTACTTAAAGTGAT
>JGI24021J15306_10003028_pt1 | contig 18703 bp, 7 predicted proteins | sample Ectturendosymbi1_FD_15306 | JGI IMG/M metagenome (IMG submission 15306)
TGAGGTTTGATCCCTTGGATTATATTTGGAACGCAAATCTGCGTGGCTTTAGTGTTTGTTATTTGAGTTGTAGCACGCATTGGTTTGCGCTGCTACACATTGTTCTGGCAGGGAATTGTTTACTTCAAGAAAGATTACTTGCAGAGTGTAGAAATTCATTTATGAGTGCTTGTATAGATTGTAAGATTTAGGCTGTTTTGCAATATTTGCATTGGTGCAGGGAGAAAAGCGATACCCCATACCGGTAGTACACTGGGGCAGCCTCGCTCAAGCAACCCAAGAAACTCCATACCAGAGCAAACTACTGAAAATATCTATGGGCTTGTTTGTCGTGTTTTTCAACTTGTCTTCACTATTTTTACAAAGTGTTTTATAAAATAAACAAACATGGCATAAAAAGAAGCAAAATCCGCTTGGACCTGAGCAGCTGCTTGGGCCGTTTATGCTTGGAACCAAAAATCTGATGAACAATTAATATGCGTAGTTAGACTTANCATAATTTCTTAGGCTTAAACCGGGACAAATTCAAAACCATGAATAAAATAGCCTGAGGAGCGGCCGAAGGCCTGAATTTGGCNAATTTTATACCTTATTTATTGTTTTAAGATTGTCTGAGAACACATATAAAGTATTGTACTTAGATTAAAAGGGAAAATTTTAGTTACGTTACTCTGCATTATGTCAAGTTCTAGCTTACTTTCAGCATAAAATGACTCAAAACTAACTGAAAGTTATCTTTCCTTCTCAAAGCATACAAAATGGCTTCAACTGCAGCAGGTGTTGTAGTTCCATTGAAGACAATGGAAAAATGACGCAACAATAAGTCCCCAATTTTACAAATGGCCACTGAGCGGAATTTCATAACAATGCATCATCAGGCTGGAGTTCATTTTGAAAATTTCACTGAAGTGAAATTCCGGGACAGTCCCGGCCAAACCAGGACGTATGGTAGGTCGATGCGTAGTGCAACTAGAATGTAGAAACAACAGCGGGTTTTTCGCTCGTAGGCGTATAGCTCACTCTCGAGTTTCCGTTTTGTACCGATTAGAAAAAGCTTTATGCATCGAGTCTTTGATATTTTGGACATAGATAATGTTGTCATGACAAAAACTTTGCTGTTTTTGATCATCTGGTTCTTCCCATTGTTGGACTTGCTTCACCACTTGAGAAAACGTATTTACAACAGCAACCCTGAGGCAGATTTTTACGTTTACCCTCAAGAATATGCGCAAATTGTCTTGCTGATGGGACATAATAAACCTGCCGATAAAATGTTTAAAAACTTCACAGTCAGAATGTTTGACACCAGTCGCTTACAGAATCCAACTGAGGTGAGATTTTTACATATCACTTCAGAATAATATTTTAAATATACGAAAGAATTTATAGGCATGAAACACACTATGAAATCGCGAAGCTTGTGAATCGTGATGCTTGAGAAAAAAATCATCCACTTCATGTCAAAGCACAGTGTGGGAAACATTAGGAGTAGAAGTCGTGTGTCAGTAACGTCAAAGTGTCTTTCTGATGGTCAAACTCTCGTCGAGAGTTTTGTTTGTTTTATCGTCTTTTTCAGAAGCTCTTGTGGCTATAGGACGGCAATATGAAACTGCTTGGCAAAATATCACATTCAAGGATTGTAGAGTGGTTTCGTTCATTCCAGTTTTCATTCCATCCCCGGCAAAGAAACTCCATCTTTTACATCTTTTCAATAGACTACCGCCAATCTACGTGTACAAACTGTCGTTCCAAGCTGACAAACTTATTTTGAATCATAACGCGTCTTGTTATTAGTAAGCCATTGCCAACACAGACGTAGAAGTAACCTTCAAAAATTGTGTTAGCTTTGGTCAGATGCAGCGTTACTACTGGCATTATCAGCATTTTCGGAGATTCGCGTATGGTATCACAGTTAACCTTGGATGAGATTTGACACTTTTCCCCATTTTTACGAACATGGGCAAAAAACTAAAAGTACCAGAAGCAAGCGAACTCCTCGAAAATCTGGGATGTGCCCCACAAATGCAAAACATTCTTGAGCTTCCAAGCTCAGCTGAACGTATGTAAAGCATAACGGCAACGTACAAAAGTGCAAACGCGTCTAGCAGTCTCGCCAAAATCAAATCCAGGTTTGCTCCAGTTGCACAAAGACATCAAAGGTATTTTTACGTTTAAAAAGACGAAACTTGTTTTTATAAGTGGTGAGACATAATTTTTTCTCAAACAATACCATGAGTCCAGCAGCACTTCATTTAGTGCCGCAATACCTAAATAATATTAAACCCAGTGATGTAATAACATTACACTCAGAATCATATTACACTCTGCAGTGGCATTTGCTAATAGCGAGTGGTTGTTTCTTTATCAGCTATTGTTTATTGAAATTCTCACATAAATTTGCATTTTCATCACCACCGCATGCATTCCATTCGCGCCTGTTGGGCGAGGATATGGATATACGTTAAGGCAGTTAATCCCTGCAACCCTCTGCGGTAAGGGACTTTTTCCCTGTGTTTTTCTTGGAAAACTGTTCGTCCCACCTTTCCATTTAACCTCATTCAAAAATGTTTTGACAAAAGGTAAAAGGCCCCTCCAGGTAATTTAAAATTGCCCTTAGAGTTATTGGCTATAAAAGTTGCCACGAAAACCACCTCAGTCTGTTTGTGTTGAAAATGATTTTGACTTTAACCCTATGTCTTCCCTATTTTTTTGACATTTCGAGCACTGATTTTTTTCTAGAGGTTATAAAGAAACGTTAAATATTTCGCAAAAGGTGTTCCGTTTTTTAAGAACTGACTACATTTCTAATCAACCGGTTGCAGAAATTTTTAATGGGCTTCCGTTATTCAAATTGATAGAAAGGTAAGAGCCTCCAATAGATTCCTAGAACGGACAAAATTAATATTTTTTCATTCCTCATCGATCTTTTTGTTTTTAAAGTAAATGATTTCTTTTGTATACTATTCAGTAAAAAACAACAACTGAAATTTTATGTTTAAGATGTTTGCAGCAAAATGTCTTCATTGTTGACGGTGATAAACAAGATATTCAATGAGATTTGCTAGATTTTCTAGATCAAGGATTTTTTTGCCATAAGAAAGAAAAGCTACTAAAAACGAATCAAATCAGTCGTGCTGCGCACAATGGCAAATCTGAAGCTGAAACAAATTCTAAAGGCTTGTGCGTATATCATTCAAAATAAACTTTTATGTAAACAGCATATTTTATCGCTTGTGCAGTTGAGGAATATTTTTTAAAGTGTTTTCTTTTTCTCTATTTTGCACAAACGAACTGCATAATTGTCAGTCCATTTAAAGCAGGGGTGTGCAACAGGCGGCCCGCGGGCCTCCATCCGGCCCTCCAAGCCATTTGGTGTGGCCCTTGCCAACACCCTGATTTTTCCCCATAATGCATGAAAATCCTAATCCGACAGTTTATGCTAAAAAACTAAATTTTTCGTGTGGCCCAGCTAGACGTCTGAAGTTGGTTATATGGCCCACCGACAAAAAATGTTGCACATCCCTGGTTTAAAGTAACTTCGTTTGCATGCTCACATGGATAAAAAAAACGTACACCAAGACCTGAAAATCTAAAGTTTACTGCAAAACCCTCATTATTAAATTATTTATCTTAAACAATTCTGCTTTACTGTTGATTGGCACCTGGCTGTGGCAGCACAAATAACTTTGTGCTCTTTGAAGCTTTCGTACGCTTGGCGATAAAGAACACAAAAGAAGCACGGTTCTGCAAAGCAACAGGGCACATTACACATTCTCAGCCCATCGTTTTCGCCAACAACTATCAAAGAGAATGCGTCACGCATTACCATCAGTCATGAATCGAGCAAGCGGTTATCGACGCGTGAGAAGATAGCAGTCGTATATATCGGGTTGCAGTGATACTCTCAACGCCGCCGCACATTTGGAAAGTTTTCGACAAAACGTTTGGATTTTCTCTTTGAGGGTTCGCGGAACAGTTGGATTGCGTACTTACTATTTAGCTGCCCTGTTGCACTGAAAAACAATTTGTATCATTTGGCACTTTGTTGATTTACCACACACAGCGTTCGTAGCAAAATGTGTTAACATACACAGCGTTTCTCAAACCGAAATTGTCCTCAAACAATTGCCACTTCATGTTTTGCCAAAAAACTCAGAGGGCAGCAGTCTCAGCAAGATTTATCGCAACATCATTCAGCTTTCACAATGTAGAAAGATGACCATTGTCCACGGAAAAGTTCAAGCTCGCCACGTCACCCATCTAGGCTTACGTAGACCGTTTCCAGTGGTTGGGCGACTCTGAGAACCTGCGTTTTCGTCTAAAACGATGCTGTTTTCCTTTTCAACTAAAGGTTGACTGGACTTGAGTTGAAGACCCAGCTGTTGCCTCTTTTCGTCGGCTTCCTCCTGACGCTGGTACTTGAACTCAGTCATGTGGGCTTTCCACGGCTTGTATTCTTCCAAGATAATGACTCGTATCCGATTTAGAAGCAGGAGAATGACCAGGGCATTCTTGCAAGTAAAAAAAACGTTCATGTGCGTAATCACTCTGTAATGGAACATGATAAACATGCGAAGAATGAAGAAGGGCCCATCTTGAAACACCATACTCATCACCATTCCCCATACCTCGGTGTAACAGCAAAAGCACTCGAAACAGTATTGACCAGTAACACACTTTTCGACGATTTCATCTGCTTGAAAGCGATCTTCTGCCTTGATGTCTTCAGCACTGAGAATCTGATACTCGCCTGGGGAAGTTGGACTTGGTTTATCCTCATGCAGTCCAGGAGCAACAATCACTGGCAACTGCTTATTCCCATTGCTTGCGGAATTATTGGTATGAGATTGCTTCAATTCGCCATTAAGCAAAGGGTTCTTTTTGGTTCCGTTTTTTTCACANAGCATCTGTTTAGAGGGATAGTCGTTTGAAATCCCGTTGNATTTGTTTGTGACTTTTTTTCTTTGAATAACGTTAGCCTCAGTGTCATTACTTTGGCCATTTCCACACGTTTTAGACGCTTTCGACATGTCTTCCGTTTTCCCATGTATGTTTACATTCTTGGCCGTTATCATAATTTCTGACGAGTCATCGTGTAGTTCCGGCAATTCTTTTGACGCTGTCAGTACCAAGCAAAACTGCAGCAAGCTCCAGCTCCACATCGCCATCACGAGGAAAACGATTTCCCTGTTCTGGCTCACCTGAACGCAAAAGCAGAAGTGATTGATTTCAGCGAAGTGCAACTTCATTAACCCAACTTGCAAACTGATACCAAGTCTGTACGTTTCAAACATTTACGCTGCATGTACAGCTGATTTATGTGAAGGCTGAAACTCAAGCGCTAGAAACCAATTATAAACACAGGCGTAGCCCGTTCACAGATCAGAAAGAAAGTGGCGGAAGTACTGACTGGTTTACATTGTTAAGATCAGTGGTTCTCAACCACCAGAGGGCCGCATGCGGCTCCCAAGCACCCTTTGTGCCGTCATCAGCAATCTTTCAATAAAACCTCTAATATTTTGTGTACCAGACTTCATTTTGCTATAAACCAAAACGTGTCGATTGACTTGTGGTAAAATTTCTTTAGTGCGGCTCTCCAACAAAGTCGTAAGTCTGGATTTGGCACCCTTCAGCTAAAAGGTTGGGAAGCACTGGTTAAGACTGTTATTTCTTTTCGTTGTTTTCAGTTTACAAAATTCATTTTTTTAAAATTTAATTTGTCAACCTGCAAAAGTTAAACTCGTAGTACCACACGGGTCCTGTACATGCAACGAAAAATTTCAATTTTTTCGTGAAGCAAAAATGGATTATCAGAATTTGCTGGCTTGGTGGTCATGGCGTTCGCTGCCGACCCGGTAAATTCGTTATTCAAACTCTGGCCGGAACGAAGCAAGACAATAAACCTTCGTCTTTGCTGTAGACACGACACAGGTCTGGCAGTAGGAATTATAGTGAGAGCAAGAGTCAGGAGAAGTTTCACGAGACAAGTCTTTTGATCCCCGCGACTTTGCCCTCGTAACATGAAAAAAGGAAGAAACGAAAATGCACAGTTCATTTGAAGTAGTCGGTTTAAGAGTCTCCAAGACTGTGATAACCAAATAATGGCTGAACGACTGCAGCTGTGACATGATTTTCTTGTCACAACGTCCCTCCAACATCGAGGAATATCGTTTCACAAGCGATGGCAGGTTGGCAAAAAATATGACACAGATTCACTGATAGAACGTAAGACTTCATATTTGTATGTCATGAAAGCTGCAAATGCGAATTTTGCTGGCAAATGTTAATTTTGTACAACCGTTCAATACTCGGAACATTTTCATCGTGTGACAGTTTAAATTCTGTGTCCACTAGCATTTAGGCAGAGGTAACAATCTGAATATACCAAAGGTAACAATCTGAACACGAATATCAAACACTCAAAAATCGAAAGTCCTGCAAAAACAGTCTACCTGGAAAAAAGTTACGATACAAAGCAAAGAACGATATTGCAAACAATCCTCTGGCAGTAGTGTTAGTCCAAAAACAATACTGTAGCCACTCGATTGAATTGAATGACATGAAGTGAGAAATTCCCTTGCCAGAGAACTCAAGCATGATAGAAATCAAAAACACATCACCTTTCCCAAGAACTGAGTACACATGTAGGTTCACAGTGCAAAGGGTCTTTGCAAATGTTTCGTCCCAAACGCAAGCATTACCTTATCTTCTCCGAATACTTCCAGCAGCTCGATTATGTCTGCGCCTGCAGCAATGTTGACAAGCAAGAGCTGCGACAGTTCGCTGCGTGACATCTCGCCTTTCGGTCCAATCCATTTTCCCATCACCAGGACAAATATCAGTATTTGCTCCAAAGCCAGTGTCCAGCCGCTGTCCGAAAGACTTATGCTTATAGGAATCTGCAAATGGGGTAAGCAGTGAGCTTGGTTCTTATCGGAGGCGACTGCAGCAGAGCAGTTGATACGCGCTGCTGCTGTTTTTTCCAAGGGAAAAATGCAAAACTGCCCCTGTACGACAAAACGCACGGAGCCAGGCGGCAGGTACTCGGGCAGGTTTGATGTTGCGCTCCCTTCAGCTCCTGCGAAAACTGCGCAAGAGCAGAAAAGTATTTAACATGATGAGCAATCCACAGGATACGCCCCCACTTACAAAACTAAAGGGTTGGTATTTCAAGAAAATCATTGAAATGATATTGATGTTTGTTTGTTGACCCCATAGTTTTCCCATCGGCTGTTATGACGTCATAATTAGAAAGAAGAGGTGTGGCTGCGATGTTGCGCATATCGACTTAGAGTTGATTCATGTGCAAAAAGAGGAACTGACAGGGCTTGACTTTCAATAAAACTTTGAGTTTGCAAGAACACTTGTTTCATGCTTTCCACTGATTTACTTACATTAATCTCGGTGAAATTAATCTCGTTTAACTTTATTACATTTCTACTCCGTTCCGTGTCCGTCTGATACACTCGAAGTATGACTGGAAACAAAACAGAAAGCATACATTTCTGCGAATTTCTTTAAACGAATAATGCGCGTGGTGATTACAAAACATTTGGGAAAAAAACGCCTTTACATTTTAGTCACATACGTTTCCGTTTCTTTAGCAACTAAAACCTGTCAATAAAGTTTCTAAAAATCGTTTTTTGCGACAACATACCGAAATTAAAGATTTTGTTTCTGCAACTGGTTAATCAAAACATGTGCACAGTTTTTATGTAACGTTGCCTTATTCTCGCCAAATAGGTAAAGACACGTAGGTAAACGCTGTGCAAATGTAGCCACTTAAATAGTGCACTTAAAGTAATATTGATGAGGCATGACTGCGATTTGGCACCTCCTCCAAATAAATACTTAAGAAGCAACTGCCCGAAAGAACGTCAGTATCAAAATCTGCTCTAGCACAAAAACGGTCGCTGTTTGATAAACGCTTTTCTGCATGTGCTCATGAGAGAGGCATTTAGGCAGTTTACTTAATAGTTCATAACTTCGTTCTGCTGATTGCATTAATTGCTTTTTGCTGTTTCGTATGTGTTTGCTTTGAAACTGTCCGCCTGACTCTTAAAAATAGCTGACTGGGCTTATTTTTAAAAACAACTGACTCATTTTCATAAGCTGACGCCTGATACCCTTGATGCTTCTTGTGTGTGTCTGAAGGGTTAGGAAGATCCATTAGCAAATCTCTCAAAGAAAAGATGTAATGAGTTTCTAAGCAGACCTAATGATCACATACTTTTTAAAGTAAACATATCTTTAGGCGAACCAAGAACTATTGATCGGTATAATCATATTCGAAAAATTCGATCTACGACGTGTTTCGGAGTTTTGTTTCTTTTGCCCTGGAAAAGGTTGACAGGACGGAAAATTACGTCTGTGCAGTACAAGAAAAGATCTGAAGTACATGCATGCAACCAAATCATACAAATTTGCTTTAACCATTAGTTATCCCTGAACGCGGTGGTTCTATTTTGAAACATCTTATTTAGCAAGAGAGTACTTTCTTGGCTCGACGATATTTTTTGAAAGAGTTGTCAACCCTTGCACGAATCCTTACCATTGGTGATGAACTGACAGTTTGCGATGAATTGGTCGATGCTGATGAGCTGACAAGGCTTTGCAACCTATCTTCAAGCAACTTCAGCTCCATCAGCCAAACACACGGTATGCCGATCAACAAGAAGTACAAGATGCTTGGTGTCATCCTGCACAAACAACGGTTTTTACCGGTTAATTAGGTGATTCAACGTTTTACGACAAGAAGTTTTCATTTTGGAAAGTCAGAACATTTCAAAACAGTAGGTTTTGGTTGAGTTTCTTAGTTTTTAGAGCTGTGCTGCTTCTCTTGTTTTTCCACAAAAAGCACTTTGTGTATTCCATTTTATTTTTTTTGAAAAATCTGCATACTTAACATTTTTCCACTTCTTATATTCGACTTTCAGGTACCCTTTGTGGAATTACAAGAGGAGTACAGAATTTTCTGGCGCTGTAACAACAACATGCCATCTTGCTGCGGTTGAGCGATCAGGATTTTTACGGCGTCACTGCATAACTTCATCTTGCCTTTTGCTACCATTGTGACGGCGTATGTTTTGACGCTTCTTTTTTCCCGGATGTATTTCTATTAGCCAATATGTTGCTGTTTCAGCAATGAATTCGTAGAAACTAACGTGTTGTTAAGCGTTTTCAAATCAAAATAATTGACGTAAATAAGTTTTGAAGCAATATCATGAGGATATGGAGATGTATTCAAAAGAGATATGACCTGACGAACGTTTTGCGAAGCAAACAGGTTTCTCGAGTTAAGCCCAAATTTTTCGTAAACTTAGAGAAAATTTGCTTCAATTTCAAAATTTTTGTGCAATCCTGTAAGGGAATAGCCCTGTTCAATTCAGTTTGTTTGCTGCTGCCTTGGAACTGGGAACTTCACTCTCAAAATACAAATTAAGAAACACATCTTATCATGATGGCAACTTGAAATTAGCTGTAAGCCCAAATCTTTCAAAGCTTGGAATTAAAGAGTTGTTTTTACACATCTTATTGCATACATAAATATAGGCTTTCTGCCAAAACCCTGTTATGTAACTCGAGGGCTTATTTTTAATGCAATGAACAAAGGTATTTCCATATGGCCGTTAGGCTCGCTTTTCTTGTCAAAATAAACGCTTTTTACATCGTAAAAGGCGATGCTTACATGTGAAGTGTTTTCTCTGCAGTAGTGCGACAAAAATGTGAACCTTTTTCTTGAAAAACGCTCAGCCGGAATCGGCCTATTATTCGTGCGACGGCGAAGTGGTGTGTTTTTATAAGGCCTCTTGTCACGTGGCGTTGCACTGCGCTTGAACAAAGCTTCTGTCCCAGCGAGCAGACCTCCCAGTCATGGGGCAAATGATAGCGATCGTGATCAGTGTCCTGCCACTGTCTCGTTGCATAAACTGGACAAACTATTTCGGCGAACTGTGATGCGACTCCTTTTAGAAAGCGGTACCCAAGCCAATTGTCCAAAAACTTGTCGAACATGGTTGAACTCTCATTATAAGTTTCGGCCGAGAATGCTTTGTTTGGATAATGAAATATTTGAGGTTAAACTTTTGTCCGCAGTGAACTTCAGTGAAATTGTCTCGCTTCAACAAATCGAGCCATAAAAAACGATTATCAACTATCTGTACATTCTGAAAAGGCATTGGCAGGGTAATCTGAGACCGCGGTATTTTTGTACCCTTTAGCGACTTAACGCCCCGCATCTGTTGCTTTTAGCGCGACCATAGGTTCAGGTTCAGACTCTGAAGAGTCGATCCGATATCCGTAAACGTGACTTCAGGCGCGTGCGGAATCCTGCGGGAATAAACACATCAAAGTAGGTTTTGCCGGAACTGGACAGGCTGTGGAATCTGAAAACGGGAAAAATTCTTAAACACCTTTGTTTATTCGCTGCTCCGCTCCTGTCTACAGACGCCTGACAACGGCATCTGAATATAAAACTACGGATTTTTTCAATCCAATTTATTTTCCAGTAAAATTCAGACAAGTGCATCGATGTTTATATATTCTGTGCAGCTGGTGAACAATTGCACTCCAGTCTTAGTTGGATTTGCCGTTTCCACAGCATCCAAATCCAAGAGAATGATTTACTTCAGTGCATTTGTAACCTTTTTGATTAACGGATCGTAGCAAAAAAACTGTAGATTTTGGTTTAATTTTGGTATGCTAAGCACTCCGCTGTAAAGCAAAAGTTTAAAAGTAGTTAAAATACTTCTAAGATACACGCGCTCCTTTCAAATGGTGCGAAGTAGAAAAGAACATATTTTTTGAGAGCGAGAATTGTCTGCAGAAAATCTGAGTAAGATTACGAAAATTGTCGCGTTTTTCTGTTAAAGAAAATTTTCTCGATTTTTGTCAAACATTTAGGCAGGTTTTCAAACGGTAGAGATATAGACTTAACGATATTTTCACTATTTTTTCTAAAATTATGAAAAGTTTTTAAATGTTTGAGGGTTAGACTTATCGATAAAAAGCAGGGGCGCAACAAAAGAAACTATGTTGGATGTTTCCAGTTGCATCGCAGGTTTTGAAAAAGTCCCAGTCGTGACCTGGCCGGCAACCAGGGTTGGGAAAGCGGGCAATTGCCCCTCCTAAGGTTTTTAAAAATATGTTTAGTTATTAGGTGCAACAACAAGTTACAATCTTTTGCCCCCTCTCGAAAATAGTGCAACAACTTATGTTACATTCGTTTTGCCCCCTCGAAAATATCAGCTGTTTGTGGCCCTGGTTATGAGTTATGACTCTGCTCTTCGCACCTCTGATGAGACATCAAAGTCCGAAATTGTAGCCTCTGGAGATTGATTTCAATGTGGTTGCATTCAAATCATTGCTTGTTTTGCTGCTGTTTCTTAAACGACTTTGCAACATTTGCAAATTTTACCTATGTTGGATGGTATTATAGACTCTCATCAAACTTTAAATACGTTCAGTGCTTGCGGCAGAACGTCTACGAAAGAGAATGGTCGCTTGGTGAAATTCCAAAGCGAGCTGGGACAAAGGTTAGCGTCAAAGGATGCACNGAGTTGTGCAGTAATCCGTAGAACACAAATCGCCTCCCCAAGGAAGATCAAAGGACAGAGGTGGCTATTATGTTGCTCCAATGTCAGTTGTGTAAGGCTACCTGGGAGAATATTCCTCACCTGCTTGTGGCTTCTCCACACCTAGACGGATTGTCTTGTTAGGCTGACGAGCTTAATCTGTCCTTAAAAAGACTATATGATCAATAGCTGGAGTCCTGTCAGGCGTCCCAAGTTCTGGCCAGAATGAATTGGTAGCTAAAGAGTATTCCAATTTTCAAAAATTGCAAGACTCCCGAAACTGCAACAACTACTCGTTTGCACTTAAGCGTCCTTCTCAGGACTCCGTCATTTGACAAATTATAAGCCTGCCACTGAATAATTGCAATAAAACTGTCAAAAATTCCAATTTTGGACGAAGTTCGCCAAATGATTTTGCTTAAAGATGCAGTCGAGCCCGTCCTCCGTGTTGCCGTTTTTTAAGCTTCGGTCCCCGCTTCCAAAATCATGACGCCTTGGTTCGCTTGCTTCCTAACCTTGGGTGAACATCAGTGCCTTAAATCCTCCTTCTGTGAGTCCAAGAAGCGATAAAACACTTAAAAACCTATTGTTTGATGTGAAAACATGTAGCGTTTTATGGCGAATGTAGTCTGCGAAAACAAGACTTTATTTCTACCTCAAAAACACAGCTTGGCTTTGAAACTAGTACATTTTCTTCGAAAGTGCAATCAAGTTGACACTACGTGAATACAATTTGTCTACTGTTTAATTGTTTTGACCAGTAAATCCTATAAATTTTTATTAGCATTCACTATTTACTTGTGATTTTCAGATGAGCAACTTACTAATATGATAATAATATTCTTTTGTTAAGCATCGTTTCATTACCCATTCTCATTGTTCTCAGCACAGATCAAAATGGCATTTCATATGCTCAAGTCCTTTACATACCATTTCATTTCAGTTCCTTTTCGAAGAATTGCGTGAATAGTTTCCAATCCGAGAGGACAAAGAGCGAAAAGAAGCAGCCAGTACGACGAGTCTTGTTTGGCTTCGGTGACTCTCCACACGGCGATAAATCCGTAAAGTGTGTACAGACATCTTGCCAAGACCGACTTAACTATTTTTATGAAAGCTTTGATTAATTTAGCAACGGAACTTCCGCGCAGTGTTCCACAAGGCGTAGACCAGGTCCTTTTCTGCAGGGAGCCGAGGCACATTTTCAGCGTTTGTTCGAAAATTCAAATTCAGAGCAAAGTTCTATATTTTTGAATGCTAACAAAAGTGCTGTACAGCATTGCAGATTAAAAGACATGTGAAAGCTGCTTTTAAATTTATTTTACAGAAGCAACTGTAGAAAAAACACTGAGGAACTGTATAAAATGAAGTGTCAATTTGCTTGGGAAGTATTACTGGCACTTTTTGCCTGTCGAACTATTGCAGGGTCATCCCATACATGGAAATATTCTATTGTGTTAGAGAAAGACTTGCTTCCATAAAGATCCGAGGTCAGACTAAGCTGGCTGCAGAGCTATTCCAACGTTCTTCACTAACTCTGTCTTTTGAAGTCATTGTCCATGGCGTTTAGTTTATGGCAATTGTGCTTCAACGCGGTGCCATTCGTTCGTCGAAAACCAACTTTTTTAGATTATTTTTGACAAAACTTGAACAGCTTCAATGGCATGGCCATTTAATGCTTATCCAGAATTTTGAGGGTTGCTTTACTTTTGCATATATTTGCACAAGCATGGTAATGAATTCCAAAACTTGTCGCAATGCTGTTTTGGTAATTATTGCGGCCGAAGCAAAATCTCTATTCAGACTCATTGCACGATGTGCATTCAAAGTTATGGCGAAACCGAGTAAATATCTTTCTTCACAAAAATCACGTATTTTTTGCTTTGCTCACAAATGCCGCGTTTATGATTTCAAAAAGTCCGGTTGCGGCATATTTTTTGGTTGAAAATCTCTTTTTTTTCAGACAGCCATCGCGCAACAAATTTAACGTATCCCGGTCTTTGAATTCCGGAAAAACGTTGAATATTTCACCAGTGCTCCGTTTTAGGTTGCTGTCCTGTTTTAAATCTCTAAGTCAACACAAAGCGACCCAAGTTGCACAATGACTAAGCTGTTAGCCCCCTTGCTCTGCATGACTGAGGCAATCGTGGCCTACCCGTGTGTTTGGCACGGATTTGTACACAATGCACACAAAACAATACACACTGCTTACCGTACGTGACCGTGCTCGGTAAGCAGCGCCTAAGTGCTAGTCCTGTCAGTGTGACGTTGTTTCGGATTTTGAAATAACAATTCGTTAACGTGATTAATGCTGCTATATCGCGCAATGAGTACGATTAATATGGCGGACAATTGCCCTTGAACAATGCAAACTCGATCGCTTCCGGAGAAAGAACTGCTAAAGGATTTCTTTCAATACTCAAGTAAGACCGCCATTCGAATCTAGGGTGTAATCACGCACAAACGGTTTTATGCCATTCTATTGTCAACAGCAACAGCAATACTTGAAAAAGTGAAAAAAAATAACATCGAAACATGCTATTGACTGAAGCACTGTATCGAATTAATGCAAGGTCAGTTTCAGTACTAGAGATGCCGTGAGACACTGATCCAAAGCGTTGGGGAGCTGCAAACGCGATTTCAAGTATAACGAGCTGAAAGCTTTGCAGCGAAACTGTTTCTTCAACGTAACTGGCTATAATTAGCTTAATTTTCCAGTCCTTAGTCCACGTCGAACTGAGAGAAAATTCCTTCTTGCGAACTAAAGTAATCTGAAGGGTCCTATATATGTCTTCCAAAAAGCAGCGATTTTTTTCTCCAAGGTGAAATCCTGAAGCTGATTAGAAAAAACAGGGAAGGCCGTAAGTCGCTCTCAGCTCGGCGACAGTACGCGAAAAGCATGGGGTGATGGCGCAACATTCTACGCTTGTTTACAACATTAATTCCATTTTTTCAAATTGAAAAGGTTATTGGCACTTTCACAAAATTTGCGGAAGGAAGAAAAGCCCATCGATTCATAGTAAACATAATCAATTGATATTTTAACTATATGCGAGGATAGAAACAAGTAAAAGCATTTAGCCTGTGCTGTTATCATAAAAACTGAATTTATACAAAAACTCAAACAAACAAGATTAAGAAGAGCATGAATATAACCTAAAATTCTTGGCAATGACTTTCGTACTCGCTTGCACACAAATTAGCTTCCGAGACCCATCAAGCAATTCCTATTTGTGTGATGATTTTGAGGCTTATAAATGAAAGCTTTCACTGGGCTATGCCGAAAAAACTCGAATCGATCACTTTTCTTCTTGACAGTAACGTAGATGGTCTTTGTTAAGATCAATGACAAATGCATATTGGGCTCCAGCCAGTCTCTTGTAACTTTGTCTTACATTTCCTCAAAAGGCATCAGTAATTTTCAAGTTAGAGCAAGTCTGGCTGATCGGGCAAACATTCAGTTCNGCGAGCNTAAACAACATTTGCTCATTGCCTGAAGGTTTTTAACGATTTACCTGGCAAAGTCTTACTGAAGCAAAGGCCTTTCCCGGAGGAAAAGTTACTGTTTGTTTAGACAGCCCTGGTTATGTAGGTTGTTCAACTCGTCGGTCGCGTCGTGGCGGTATCACTGCGGCGTCTTTTCGACTGTGAACAGAAGCGGTTTCTACCACTGCAATGGCTGCATACGTCGCGAAATAGCTTCTAGCAAGAAAAACACAGCCTTGTTCGGCGGTATACGTCGCGTGCCTGCTTTGAAATAGTACATCTTATTATCTGCCGCAGACTTTTACCGAAAAGTTGGCTACAGTTACCAGCGGCACGTGCCACGAAATTCCGTGTAAAAGACTCTGAAGTTTGGTTGTCATGGTTGCGCTGGCGACACGCTTTCCACAAAACTGTGAAGTCAGCAAAACATAAACTCAGTTTGATTTCTCGAGGACTCGCCTTTGCCAATCGCTTGTTTCAACAGCACAGACATGGTCTGGCACGAGAAACCGTTGCAATACCGCGAGATGAGCATTGCGCATTTACTACAAAGAATAGCTCGCTACACGCTGAGAAATAAAAACAGGTTGTCAGTAAATAAGTTGGCCCTGTTGCTGTCGAAAGATTATTCAGGTACGCGTGACAGCAACTCAACTCACATCGGTTGAAAAATACACTTTTTGCAGTACGCAAACAACTTTACTCAGATCTGTGTCTGGCTGACTTTCAACAGATATACCTTGACGTGAATGAAAGGGTTGTAAAAACAACAAATAACGTTAACATCAAATATGCGTCAAGTTCTTTTGACTTTTTTAGGTTTTGCCAATACTGACCTTTATATTGCCAAGGTTTCGGCACTTAGTGTTTAGTTCATAACAAAACATAGATGACGTATGATGTTCTCCACCTAATGTACGTTTCAAACAAAAGTAAGGCGCATTTCAAACGTACAGTAAAAGTTTTTTGGCGTTAATGGTAGCCTAACTTGCAAACAAGTCTAAGTTATTTTATTTCTTGACATCGTCATTCCCGGATCAAAGAATACTTAGAGACTACATTTTCTAAGCTCTATTTAGCAACCCTAAATCCCAAACAATTTACATCATTATTAGTAGTTGATAAAAATAAGGTTAAAAGTAACTTTGCGAAACTTTTCAAATACTGCTGTAAACATAAACATGTCTTCCTTCTCATTTTTTCTGAAACCCGAGATTAGAATAAAGCTTATGTCCTCCATACAAAGCTTTGTGTTAACATCAGAGCCCGTATCAAACTTCTGCGGTTCCAGATTTTGTTTGCAGCATTGCAGGAAACTTCAAACACAGGTGGTCTTAAAACCCACATTGGTTCCATTCTTGAGATTACAGTCTTTGATCAAAAGGCTGCTGCGTGAGTATCAATGAAGCAATATATGTTTTGCTTCTTAAAGCGTTGTGGCTGATTCCCAGAGCAGATTGTAGCTGCTATGTATAACAACCTTCAGGTTCTTTCCATGACCTTAAAATGATATTGCCCTGTTGCTTCTGCTGCACCAGTCCTCGAACAACAGGCAGAAGTTTGTCTGACACTGAAGGTCAGTTCTGGAAAGTTTTTGTAAAGAATCGAGTGTCAAATCAGCTTTGCAGTGTCAACACAGTCAACAGTTACACTCGCCTCCTGCTGTGACGAAGCTTTGCCTTGGCGACAAAAAAAAACGATTCCATCAATAACTTCACGCGAAAGCAATTGGCCTTGTTGTTTTAAGGAACGATTTGTTTCGCCCCTGTCGCCAGCACAATACTCTGTGGGAAGACCTCTGCCAAGCACAGTTGAAGTTCTTCAAGGTGATCTTCTTCTACAGGACATTTGACTGGCGACGGATGAATGACGCAAAGGAAAAGACCTTTGCGGGGGGTCCTGGATGACAAATAAGCTGTTAAAGTGAGGAAGTCGTCTGAAAATTCATATTACAACTCAATGGCTTTTTTTACTCCAAGTTTTGTTTATTGATTTTCTCTAAACCAATATTACCGACACCATCACAAAGGACCTTAACGGATGGACTCAACCTCGGCTTGTAACCATCAAAACAATGAAAATCGTAAGCTGTTCGACTTTCTCATATTAATAAACGTTTAGAAAAGCTGTAATATGGTTTTCGCTGCGAAGACACGAAAGACGAAAAACCAGCATTTGCCAGCGCGAGTAAACTTCGCACACAATGTGCGACGCCTTGAAAGACAAGCGACATCTTTATCGCAAGTCGAACATTGCGCAGATCGCACGGGCGTCAAATCTCAGTAAAGGTGAACTCGGAGTCGTTGTTATTTCAGAAACTCCTCTGGTGAAACACCGAAACAATCTTTTAAACTCAAGAGTGCAAAGTCATCCTTTCAAGTTCTCAAAAGATTAAATGTGAACCTGTTGATTCAAAACGATTGAGCCTTTTTTAGAACGTCTCTAATTTACCTGCCTGCGTAAGCGCAGGAATTTTGTCATTTGATAATAAGCTTGCTAATAAACTTATTTTGCTTGACTGGCTCTCACGCATTAAATGTGTTTCGTGTTGTTGTGATAGCGCATAACAACACCTGCACAATCGAACATACTAGCTGCATGAAATAAACTAACTCGTGACGCTGATGACAACCCAAGATTAAACTTTCGGTGCAGCCTTACGGATGCAGCAAATATTCTCTCATGCCCACTTTGTCTAATGCAGGGGTGCTCAACCTTTTCAAGCATGTGATCCAATTTATGAACTAACAGAGGATCCGTGGCCCACGGACTGCACAACTGCTGCACATGCACAGAGCAGATGTAAAAACAACTAAAAATATTTAATAACACAACGTGCGCTACAGTCGATGCGAAGGCTGAGTCTGTTCGTTGTTAGAAAACATAGACATTCGAGGCTCATCAAATAATAACGCATAGATCAAGTTATTTCCGCATTAAGCCTGCTTCTAGATTTCGTTTTCATGGCCACAAGAGCAACCTCTGCCTCAAAATACCCCCAGCAACTGCATATTGTGCACAATGTAGTAGGCGACGTGGAAATTTCCATGTTGCAACAATTTCTAACACATGACGGAAAGAGCTTGTTAACACATTTGCAGTTCAAGAGCTACCTTCGTTTTCACTTAAAAGGCTCATATTGCAAAACGTACTCAGATTTCAATAATACCTGGCAGTTGCCCGTCAAAAATTCGTCCCACAGGTTGAGAGAGAGAGAGTTTATTGGCACAAACATTAAACAATTTCATGCAAAAATAAAATTAAGGCGCTGGGACACCGAAAAAAACCTGCAAAATGGGTTGTCTCGTCGGGCGCCCCTCGAAGTTTCATAAATTTCTATCGTGGTTTAAAGTTGATGGCCGAATTAGTGCGAATTTAATAAGGTTGTAGCTTTGAAGAGGTTGCAGTCTGCTGGATGATCAACACAGTTGCGCGGGAGTGCTGGGTCGCAACCGGTATCTATCGTTGTTTGCTCAGTCCCGCAAGGAGCTGAGCGTGGCAGAGAAAGTGTAAACCCAACTAAAATGAAACTTTGCACTGGTTTCCATAGCCCTTTCGCATCCAAGCAGACGACTGTTGCTCTGTAGCAGTTCATATTTTTGTGCCAAGAGGAGGTCAATTCTCCCACTTCTGCAAAAGCCAGCCGC
>JGI24021J15306_10003031_pt1 | contig 18697 bp, 8 predicted proteins | sample Ectturendosymbi1_FD_15306 | JGI IMG/M metagenome (IMG submission 15306)
TATTATATAACCCTGACAGTGATCTTATATGCGAAAATAAAACCGATTGAACACGTTCTGCTTCATTCGATATGGGTACTTTCTCACCTGATGTGCGCATGTACTGTAAGCACTGTAATATACAGTTATCTTTATATTACTGAACACATTGAAATTGCTGATGAATTTGTCACTTCAAAACACCCAGATTTAACGCGATTTTTCATAATTAAACCTAGACACACAGGTCGACTACAAAAACAGGCGTAGGTAGATGGAAAAAACTTAGTGGGAGCCTGGTCATATGCGGCAAAACACCTACTACCGTGATTAGAAGTGAACATCTGAAGATTTATTGCCGTTTTATTGTTACGCAATAAAGACTAAGAATACAACAATCCGATAGCAAGTTTCGCAACCTACTTTTGCAGGCAAAGGATCGGACATGAGCGAACTGCGCAGTTGCGCTAAGCGTTTCGGGGGCCTCGCGTTCATTTATCGGGCCCTGACTACATGCCTAGTTGTATACATCCGGAAGTCAGACTTCCACTTGATCAACGTGGTTTACGTAGTGATTGTTGTAGAAAAATACACTATATCCACGGTTTTTTTAAGGAAAATATTCGGTACCCGGTACGGACCTGTAGGGACCCGATTTCTCTGGTTCTAGGGACCCGTTTTTATCTGATTTTAGGGACCCGATGATAATTTTCGCTGATTCCAGGGACCCGATTTTCAATTCTAGGCAGCCGAATCGGGTCCCTAAAACAACTTAAAAAACCTGCTATATCTAGCCCAGGTAGTCTTCTCTTATTTTGTACTGCATTTGCATAGCAGCAAGATACCTGCGGTGCTTACGATCAAAGTTACACATCTGTGCAGCCTACTATTCAGACAGCTGGATGGAGTTGATTGTGTAGTTTGAAGAGTCTATTTAGCAGTCATTGCCAAGTTGTCCCAAAACAGAGTAGTGCAGTTAGTGGATTATGGTTGTTAACCGTTGCGTCCACGTAGCGTAGGCCTTTAGTCTATATTTGTTAACATTTATAGGCAATTTGAGATACAAAATGCTATTAATCTAAACATGTGCCATGCACCAGGAGACAGAGCCGTGGCCAGAAAGTTTTCAATAGGAAGGCTTTGCGTTTGTGCGGGGGGGGTTGAAATTCTAAAAATTTACAAAAACTCCACTGATTTATAGTGCTTCACGTTTCAATTTGGGGGCTTGGAGCTTTGTTTGGGTGGGCTAAGCCAACCAAACCTCCATTGGCGACGGGACTTCCAGGAGATTAACAAGTCCAGACATCAGCATGCGGCCAGTAAAAAGCCTGCATAGGCATATTTCACTTACGCTCATGGTAAAGATTATCAGTTTGCGCTAATGAATGAAAACGTTCATCGCGGCGCACATGCTTTACCGGCCTCATGTTTGCTCCTTCGGTAATATTGTTTTCATAACTGAACGATAGGATTGATTCCGATTTCCTGCAATTTTTTTACATTTGCATTTCATTGCGACATCTCTAAATAATCGCCGTCAATTAAATGACAATGATTTTACAACCCAATGCCTTTTATTAAGCTCGTTGAAAATTTTTTCGCTGGAAGTTACGAGCCTATTATGGGTATTTATGGGAAATCTTTGTAAATAGTTTGCACAATCTGCACTTACTGTTAATGTTGTGAATTAAATGTAAATTTTCAGAATGTCTAGCCCCCTGCACAAATATGAAGCTCCCACTGGATGACTTTGTTGCGATGGTTCTGCCCAGGACCGCAGACACGGTGGGGAATTTGGGGGAAGTTCTCCCCAAATCTTTTTTGTGCACCCCCAAATTTTGTTGCGCTCAGAAAAATTCGCTTTAAACATATGATGAAAACAAAACTTTTCCCCATAAAAATGTATTTTTCCATCCCAAACCTTAAAACTTGGCTACGGGCCTGGTTATGCCAAAATTGTGTCTGCAATTAGGATATTTTGTTTTGAAGGCTATTCGGCCCTCGAGATGTAGCATAACGTCGAAATCTTTTTTTATAAATTACCATTAGGGGGGCCCTGTAAGCATTTTGGGGAGGTGGCCAGAGTTGGGCTGCTACGGCACTGCTCCCGCCCCGCACCCGCAAAATTTAAACCCACCCCGCACCCGCAGGTTTTGAGAATTCTTGTCCACTCCCGCCCCACACCCGCAGACTTCCAACCCGCCCGCACTGTTTCCGTCCCAAACCTGTAACAGACACTGTGAGTGCGAAAACCACTGTCCAATGCCACCTCGGTGCAAAACTGATTTCTAGTTTTCTGATTTTTACTCGTGTGTTTCACCGCACTAAACTGATTTATAAGTACGCTTGTTCTTCCATTAGTACTAAATTTGCCTATGGCATAACAGTATGGGAGTCATTAAAAGTATACCATACAGTCGTTACCAATGCATTTAGTAATTAAATGCTCTCAGTAGCTTTTAAACTAAATTTTGTTTTGCTAAGATGAAAGTAAGCCATTCAATGTGTGGTCCTCACGAATATAATGACATACAGCAATTTTTGACCGAGTAAGGCATTTCGCTTGGCAAAGCTTCTCTACACCTTTGTAGCACGAACTTTCTGTAGCATTAATTATTTTGCCCATGTCACTTTCGCACGCACTGAGTCAACATTCACTTACCCGTACCAATTTCAACCCGCCCCGGTTCCGCACGCATAACTCTGCGGGTTCCCACACCCGCCCCGCAAACGCGGGTACTCGCAATCCGCGCGGGTTAACCCGCGCAGGACTCTTTTACATACGCACATTCTTATTTTGCCAGGTATAATAACGTCAAGTTGTTTAACAAAACGATTACAAGTGTTTACATAAGTGGCAAGGAAATGAGCAAATAAGTTACACTGACTGGTTTAGGAGCAGTATTTTGCCGTTTTGAGGTTTCTCATTCAGCTACTCACATCGCAGGCAACCCTTTATAATTATTATCAAATTACGGCTGCAAAGATCAGTATGTTGTGGTATTTTCTAGATGAAAAATTTTGAGTTGTGTCACTTTTCGCTGGTTTGAAAAATGACTGTTAACAAATCTTGCTCTTAAGCACTTGTACTTCATACAACGGAGTAAATGTTGTCTTGGACTGTATTACACCTGAGGAAGCCTGGCTTCAAATGACAATCGGCGCTAACAGCGAAGCGTCTGGATGCTGTACTGTGTCAACACAAAAAACGCTTGTTGATTTACAACCTATTGCCTTTGGGTAGAATTTAATCACGTCTTCGTGATAGTTCTTCGACTCGATTTCGTAATTTTTTCAGCATTGTACCACCTACGCATGGGCGTCCGCAGGGGTGGCAAAACGGGCATTTCCCCCTGTGGGAATTGGGGTTGAGAACCAAAATTTTCTAAAAGAACTGAAGTCAGCAGCTTAATTCCCATTAATTGATCTAATTCTTGCAATGACAGTTTATTTGCCGGTATGACATTCACACTGCGCAAGAACCATGTTTACAGCTCTGGTATTACGCATTGATGAGCTTGCAGTTCACTCATGTCCGTTCCTTTGCCTGCAGAGGAGGTCGCGAAGGTCGTGAGATGATTGTTCTACTGTTGGTCTTTATTGCATAACAATAACATGGCAACAAATCTACAAAAGTTCACTTCAAGTTACTACGGTAGTAGGCGTTTTGCTACATGTGTCTGTTGAACGCAGACATCTTGCCAGGTAGCTGAATGCAGCGAGACAGTCCGCGTAGTTTTATTATGTGTGATAAGAAGCATGAGTGAATCTGTAGCAATGCTTCCACAGCTTTGAAAAATCTATTGTTAGAGTGAATGTGACCAATCACCAATGTGCCTGAGTGCATGGGTGGCGGAACCTTTTTCAAAGTGGGGGGCACAAGTGATCGTCAAAAATCTATAGAAAATTTTTGTGGTTTAAATTGGCAACGATGACGTCACAACGCATTGAAATATGACGTCATTAACTTTTGTCAGCATGTTTTATGCAATGTTTTATAAGCCCTCATCGACCCCTATCTATACTACACCCTATCTATCTACGCTACACTGACTTGAGGATATCAATGTAGCTAGTTGTTCTTAGTCTTAGACAAAATTCATTCACAAGTAAGTAGCCTACACAAATACAACATGCACAAAACTAAGGGAGCGTTTATGGGTGAGATGGGGTTTCAAAATGATGATAGGGTAATGGAAATATACGAACAGTGACAAGGCCACATTGAAAAGACCCCGAGTTAACAACTTAATGAGGTGGGACCGTGGGTGGCGGCACAAATATATATGAAGCAAGCTCGCATTTTCTAATATAAATCGTAAATGAAGACTCGGGTATGGCTGAGGAGCCCGTGTGCTGGAGTCAGCACTGGGCTGTTAAAAACACCAAGAACACAGCTTAAAAAAACAGGCAAAAATGACACAGTATTGATCAGTGGTGGGTTTAGGGCTCCGATAACGTCATCATATTCAGCCAACCGTGATAAGCACTTTTGATTTGCCTAAGATATGGCCACCCAAGGGTATGTTCCTGAGACTACGTCATAACTGAAATAGCAGGAGAAAATGCAAAAGGGTGTTCATGATACACAACTTTGAAAACACTGAAAGCTGTGAAGACAAGGCTGGCAACACATAAACGTTGGGCAATAGCAAGTTGGCATCGCCCCCCCTTCTTTTGTTTCGCGCCCCGTTTCTCTACATTCACCATCAATAAACTACAGAGTTTACCCTTTTGAAAGTTTCACACCTTCCCCCTTTGAAAAAATGATTGGTAGTTTGTATCTTGAATTTTTTCACATTCATGTCTTTGTGGGAATCCATGAAACTATAAAAAACAACCAAGAAGATTTAAAACACTACATTTGTTTTAAAGTTCATAAGGTTTTTTCAGAACTTTGTGGAAGAAATTTTAACCGATGTTCTACAATTTTATTAGGTATAGAAGTTGGTTTGAAGCTTTTCTTTATTTGCTCCTTGGAGGTGGTGGTGGGGTTGCTTTGAAAGGATGGTACTTACACATTACAGTTGCTGTTGGGGCCCCTTTGACAGCACAGTAGCTTACTTGCACATTACAATTGCTGTTTGGGTTCCCTTTGAAAGCATATTACTTACACATTACAGTTGCTGTTGCAAGGTACTTGCACATTACAATTGCTGGTGGTGGCCCCTTTGAAAGCAAGGTAGTTGCATATTACAGTTGCTGTTGGGGACCCCTTTCAAATCAAGGTACTTAAACATTACAAATGTTGTTGGGGACCCTTTGGAAGCAAGGTGCTTGCACATTACAGTTGCTGTTGTGGCCTCTTTGAAAGCACAGAATTTTACATTATAATTGCTGTTGGGGTCCCTTTGGAAGCAAGGTGCTTACACATTACAGTTGCTGTTGGGAGCCACTTTGCAAGCAGAGTGCTCACACATTACGCTTTCTTTAAGGCCCCTTCAATGAAGTTTGAAAGCAGAGTACTTACACATTTCAGTGGCTGTTTGGGGCCCCTTTGAAAGCAAAGCACCTGCACATTACAGTTTCTGTAGGGGGCCTCTTTGAAAGCAGAGAAATCACGTATGATCTGCTTTGTAGTACATTATATGAGTGAATAATAAGTTTTTCAACAAAAATAAGGAAAATTGACACGTGTAACACCTCAAGGGCGGCCCCAAAAAAAGGGGGGCCCGAGGCAAGTGCCTTGCTTGCCTCCTCTTAAACACACCACTGGTATTGATACCTGTCTTAACACATTCAAAATCACAGCATTTTCACATCTAGAACACATAAGTAACATGACTGAATACTCATTCTACACGAGGTTGTCACCAGAGGGGGCCAGTGGTGCCCGGCACTGTGACCCCCCATTTCATGTTTGGCTCCCCGGTTGCTGCATACATCCAATATTGTATTTTAAAATGCCCCCTTGTGGTTTTTGGCCACCTGCTGCGAAATCCTGGCAACGGGCTTGATTCTGCAACTGCATTAGATACCGGAATGCAAAGACAAGACAAAACATATGTAGCGAGTTGTCTGTAAGGATGCCAATTGTGTTGCTAATGCAAAAAAATAACATAGCTATTTAGCAGTGATGGAGTCTCGAGACTTGGTCTCGGCCTCAAGAATCATCTCGAGGCCCAATCTTGCGCGTCTCGGTCTCGAAGCTTTCAGGTCTCGTTTTGGTCTCGAAGGCTACAGGTCTCGGTCACAAGCTTATTTTGAGCCTTTTAATATTTCAAGGATATAGCTTGGTAAAACTGTAATTCAACGAGTTTTTTCTTTATTGTATTTGCAGGTAAGAAACAATGAAAATAGGTCAGAATAAAGTGAGAAATTCGAAAAAAATTCAACTTGGGAAGTGGTGACGACTTTTTTTTGAAAAATTTCGGCAAAGTCCACAAATTTTGAAGTGTCGGTCTGGGAGTTTGTGATGAAGTCTCATTCTCGAATTTCAAGTCTCGAGTGTCGGTCTCGGAATTTTTGATTAAGCTTCGGTCTCGGTCTTGAAGGTTACGGTCTCGAATACATCACTCCTATTTAGTGTTGCCAATGCAAAAAGAAAACAATAGAAATTGATCTGTCAAATATTTCATTTTGCGTATAAGATTCTACGAAATTTCACTATTTAGAATGTTGTTAAAACGCTTGAAATTACGCCGAATTAAACAATTTTTCGATGGTGTGGCACGAATTTTTCCTACACACAAACATACAAAATTACACCATCTGGCAACACTGTTCCATAACACCAATGTGGTAAGCAATCCCGAGAAGGGTGCAGGCCGTCGCCAGGATTTAGCAGCAGGGGGGCCAAAAACCAGAAGGGGGGGACATTTTTAAAATACAGTATTGGATGCATGCAGCAACCGGTGGGCCAAACGTGAAATGGGGGCATCGATTTCAAATGGGGGGACCGGGCACCACTGGCCCCCCCGCTGGCGACGGCCCTGGAAGGGTGACCAGATTGCGCGCGGTGTGTTCTGCCAAACATTTACGAAATCCTGCCAAATTCACTGCCAAATTACAAATAATATATCAGAAATACTACTGTAGTGCCAAAATACTGGCAAAATTTGTTCATTAAACGGACCCAATACTAACTGTATTACTAAGGTTATTTAGGCAAAATTCGAAATTCAGAAGTGGGGGGCAGGCCCCCTAGAAAAAAAAGTTGGGGGCCTAGGAACATGCGGCCCGTTCGGTTCCGCCACCTATGCCAGAGTGAATAGCTTAAACTACGCTTATGCAGGCTTCTCACACACAACATAAACTATGTGGCTCTTTAAACATATAGTAAAACAGAAATATTTCTCCCCTAAAAATGTATTTTGCCCCCAAACCTTGAAACCTGGCTACGGGCCTGCTTATTCGGTTTGTGCATGATGAGCATCCATCGTGAAAAAATAACAAACAAAGACAAGCAAGGTATTACCGATCGCCTTGATCGATCTCAGACGTTTGCAGCTCTTGTTTCTAAGTGACGCTGACAAGTCTTGCTAGCTAAATTAAGGTCATAATTTGTAGTTTTGTTGAAGACCATGGCCATGTTTCTTTCTTTAAAGATCATGGCAATGCATCCTTGAAAAGAAGTAGGCTACCCTGTTTTGAAAATCTGCAGATAGCTTATTGCGTAAATTATCGTAATATATCTACATATTGCTGCTAACGAAGCGCATTTTTTATTGTTGCCGTAACATGGGACATTTTCTTTGTGGTGTAGAGAGGATGAAAAGTTTGGTGAACATCCATTTGCATTGCATCGTCAGCAGTTGTGTAACTAGAGGTTTGAGCCAGGGGAGAAACTTAGCCAAAGGATCCCACTGGCCACTTTAGGGGTCCACTAGCCAACATTCAGAAAAAAAACTTGAGAAATGATAGTGAATTCGGCCGTGGATAGTTATACTAAAACCATAAATCAGCGGAAAATATTCCGAAAAACGCAAAAAACAACAATCTACTGAAAAACAAAAGAACAATATAACCCAACTATAAGCTAAGTAAGTGAACGAATTTTACATTTGGCTTGCTAGGTGGAGGCGGTTCGCCTCCCTGCACCCTGACAATTACGCCACGGATCGTCAGCAACCTGAAAATGATGAGCAAAATGTCAGCCTTGCCCCCACTGGAGAATTTTCTGCTGACGCCCATGTACCTATACGCAAATTATCGCACATGCGCAAATTATAATGATACTTGTAAGTGGCTTCCCGCGGATTTTCTCAGTGGGTAAAACTAATTTCTAGTGCAACCGCCCGATAATTGTTCTAATGTTCACCGCACACGCGTAATCTGAAGTTGTGTTCCCTAGCCCTTTTTATCATGAGTAAGTTGATAATTAACCTAAGAAAGAATTTGACGTGGCTCACTCTCTCGTCAGGTTTATTATTGCTATCTTTGTTTCATTCCCTCTTCAAATCCAAAATTAATTATTGTTTGTATGTAGCATTATCATTTATACAATATATGATGAATTAGTATTATCTTTTGTTGGACTATTTGTTATTTTTCATACAGAAGTGATATTAAAATTCCATTTCGCAAGGAGCTTGGCCCACTTGTATTCCGACCTATGGCCTGCTAGTTGAATAACATGACACTCATCCAAAAACTATCGTTTAAGACCAGAAGCAATTAAGTTAAATATTTTTTTTCTGTTGCAAAGCACCACTCAATCGAAAAATGTTTTTTAAAATAGAGGTGAATCAATTACCAAGCTCACATGCCTCCTATTTTCTGAAGCTTGGAGGAAAGCAACAACAGACACAAAGAATACTCGAAATAGGTTTGTAAAATGAAAATGCCTTTCGAGTAAAGCATTAGCCTAAACCATTTTTTCAAAAACCGCTTTTCACTTGTTATGCTGTTATTGAAGTTTTCAAGCTCATGTTTTGTTTTCTCATCACCTGTTAACCCTCAGCTATAGCCTCATCTGCGTAAAACGGCTCAGTGTACGCGTGAAAATTCGCTGTTAGTGTTTTGTGCCTGATTCAGCTGCTTGTAGGAACTTTGGATTTTGTTGACATTCCACCCGCCTCAAAGAGCGAGGTATAAACGATAATATTGCGCCTTACATGTGCCTCGAGTAGCGGCCTACACAATAGAAGCAAATAATGGAAACTCAATGTTATTCGACAAGCTGATGTGGAGAGCTGGCCGGCACATAATGCTTCGCAAAAGATGCTCGCTTTCCTGTGTGCGACTTGAACGAAAATGCCAGCAGCACCATGTCTCATTCCCGTGCAAAACCGTGCTCAATGCAGTGAACTGATTTGGCAACATCTGCTCCAGCAGAACACGGCATCAGTTGCACTTTTTCCGAAACATTAAAAATGCATGGTTCAAAAAGAAAAATAACCGTTACAGAAAGTTTTATCAAGCAGTGTTTCTGTAATTTAATTATCTACATTATTTTGAGTGGTCACTATCATTTAAACCAGGGATGGGGAACCTGCCGCCCAACTGCAGCCGGTGTGAACATTTAATATGGCCTGCGCCAGAATTTTCTTTATCCAAGGTAGGATGGAACAAGGCGTCAAAACGAAATTCCATGACAAGCAGATACAGTATATCCAGGTAAGTCTCTCTCGCTCCTCGTAGTTTTCTTTCCTTATTTTCCTTAAGAAGATAAAAGCGGGATTTTAAGATGAAATTTATCAGTTTTTCCGGCCTGCCAACGATGTTCCACGATTCATGCGGCCCATATGTTAGTAAATAGGTTGCCCATCCTTGATTTGAAGCAACATTCTAGACAAGGGGTTTTTCTCGCTACTGAACACATTTATTGAGGCAAGGAAACGGCGGAAGCTTCCTAAAAATACCGTCTTTATGAAGCCTCAACTTCCATAAACTAAAAACTCCGTAGCGTACTTTTCAAACATACGCTTATCTGGTATCTTTTGCAATGGAATTGCAAGCAAACGACCAAAGCGCGTAATGGTTAAACTTCGTTTTTTTCGCCAATAAGTGTGGAACACGCTGCTGTATCCGCTTTCTCCAAACGCTGCTATAGGTTTAGTTTTGATATAGGTTTAGTTTTGAACCAAAGGTCGACCTGCACGAATAAATACATCGTTCTCGTGTGCCGCTGTAAGCCTGTCAGATATTGATTTGCCTTTTTCACAAGCTTCTCTGAGCTTCACATAAATTGTGGACAAGCATTTACCAAAAACGCCGGTTTCTAAAGTAGTTTACAGCTTTGTTATATGTCAATTACGTCGTTTGTTTTTAACAACTCACGTAATTGCTGAACTGCAGGAGGTTAGCAGATGAGCTTGCTGACATTAAAAATTTCTCTGTACAGGTTTTGCGACTTTGTAAGCCTTATACCGGGTATTTAACGACGCTTTCATCACAAGACATACACAAAGTTTTGAAAATTTTGTACGCTGCGGAGAAATTGCATAAGAAACCTCAACCAATTTACCACAACCTCACGTAAATTTACATCTCTACAAACACAGCTTTTGAGGAAATAACAACTTCGCATCCATGAAGTCATTTTCTGACATTTGCAAAATACTGCTCAAGCCAGTTGTGGGGATAATTTGATGTATGCTTTTTTAACTTACAGAATAAGAGAAGCTTTTCTGGTAATATTGAGGAAACTTATTAGATTGTTTTATGGATTGACGTGAGTAAAATGTGGAGCCCGGGAATATTTTCCAACAAAAATATTTTTCTTCGGATCCGTCTCGTCAAACTACGGGGCGATTTATCTTCAAAACTTTAAAACATATTATCTTGAAATTTAACCCAGTAGAGCAAATGTAGCGATTCTGTAGCTTTGCAACGTATTAATATTATTCTAGGTATGCGTAAAATACCTTTTTCACAACAACAAAAACACAATGACGAGCATCATCAGTAACCTTGTTTTTTCAATAAGTTTTTTTTCTGTTAAGTTTTCCTTGATGTTCCCATGTTTGCATAAAATACTTCTCTTCTCACATGTCAGTTCTATAACTGCTTATCAAAATGTAAGTCTACAGCTGCTTTGGTCAATCGACATCTTAAAACTAATATTTATCCCTCGCCTTGGTAGGCAGTTACACCGCCTTATGCGGCAGCCTCGACCGACAGTGAGGTGTTTCACTATCTATGATGTAACAATACCGCTGCGGTAAATGTCAATAATTAACCTGCTTCCTCGGGTAAGTTGCGTTCCAGACTTTGCAAGCTAGCTTTCGACACGAAGGAGAAGAAAACAGACCAAAGAAATAAAACCTTGTCTACTAGAATATCCTTCTGTCCCAAAACGCAAACTTGCACCCGTTGCAATGCTCCGGTGTCATGAAACCATGGAATTTCGTGCCCACTGGCCAGGCCCAGCGCGTCCCCAAAAATCAAGGGCCGCATTTTTAAAACGTGGAGCAAACCTAATATTAGGAAAACTTCTATCAACATGTGTGTAAAAATCTCAGAATTTTTTTCGCGAACTTGTTTTTTCTGCAGTATGTAACAGTGGTGTAGGAGGCGGGGGTGCAAGCGGGCAAATTTGGTGCAAGCAAAATCCGTAGAAATCTGGGCAAAACCTGTGAAAACCTTCGCAAACTCCCTGAAAATACGGGCAAAAACGGCGCCCAGCGTGGTTTAGTTTGAAAAAAACAGGCACCCAGCGTTTGCAGAATCACATGGAGATCTTTTTTTTATTTTTTTAGAGGTCATCCCAAAAAAAGGTCTTCATTAGAAAATATTTGCAGAAAAAGTGGCCCAAAAATTTTTCGGGCGAACTTGGGCAAAAATCCTTCACACCACCAAACATTTGCCTGCTCCTACACCTATGAGTAGGTATGACAAAAGTAAAGCTTGAACTTGACGTAAATGGTGGCTACTAAGGGTTTCAGGTTTTGGGACAAAATCGTCGGACTTTGTGGTGAAACTCTCCATTTTGCCCATGTCGGCCATTCACTGAAAAGCGGTCGGACTAACTTTCATCGACAACGCATTTGCTGCAGAATAAAACTGCAATCAATCTGTCAAACGCACATTCGTTAAGCTGGCGTCTCAATGGAGTGCTCAATTAAAAGTATTGCAACAAGATCAGGGTCTATCTAAAAACATACCAACCGCGGCCTTCTAAACCACATACCTTTCGACAGGGGCGTGCAGAGAGGAGCGAAAGGGGCGACGGCCCCGGACATTCAACGCAGGGGGCATTCAAAGAGTGAAATTACAAAACTTACATTGCAAGTTGTGAGAGGTCATTTTCGAAGTTGAAAGTGATAAAAGCATGTTTACGATTACCCATTTTACAACAACGCCTAACAAACTTGGTTTTGGTCAACATTGATACAAAATTCCTTTCAGTCGATGTAAAACTGAGGTAGTTCAAATATTTTTCATTAGGAGAGCTTATTTGCGAAAGAGAAATTAATAAGTGTAACTGAATTGTTCATATGTTCTGGTTGAATAAAAAGAGTTACTTCTTCATCTGTTTTCACTAACCAATATCCCTCGCAATTTATTTATAGTTCAGCAAAACAAGAAAGACAGCAATGCATCAAACTGCATGGTTGTAGGCCTGCAATTTCAGGTACTATTTATGACAGAAAACATTTGACAACTCAACCTCCTTTCATTGCCTTACAAATGCTATTTATTTTGGTGGGCACATCTGATACTTAATTGCATACTTAAAAATGCAATATCTAGTTTCTCAATGCATACCCATTAGGGCGTACTAGAAAATTTTGCTTATGATCATACGCTTCAGGCCAATAGAATAAAACAAATTGTTAAAGACAATACACATTGAATACAAAAAATACTTTTAAAAATATTTTTCATTTTTCAAAACTTGTTTTTTGTCAACACCAGGTTTTACGTAGGCCTAATTAAAATACCTGTATATCTCACATTCCTGAATACTAGACTAGAATTTGGTAGGGGCATACAATCAAGCAGTTATCCCGGGCATCATCAGACCTCTCCACGCTCTTGCCTGCCTACCGCGTTTGACGTCTCCTGCAAACTAGCAGTGTATACTCAAAATACCTGTCCTGCATAGCAGGTCGCGGTACACCCCAGTAGCCTCGCTAAATCGCTGTAGGCCTGTGGTTTAATAGGCCTCGGTACGCTTGTAGTTGATGCCGCTGTAATCCTGTTATTATTAGATAAGTCCAAGGATCAGAATGTTAATTTTCAACCCCACTCTAATTATCTTGCTTAGCGTCAGCGTCAAACACTGAACTGTGTTGTACTCTGGCAGAGGTCCTCATACCTGCTGTTCAACAATATTGATGGATAAGAGCACGTTGGTCAGACTGAAGGCCATGAGTTAGAAAAACAAAACCCGCGAAAAGCAATTTTGCAAAACAACAGTAGGTTACAGAGGAGACGTACGTACGAGTAAACAAAATAGATTTGAATAACCCCGAGAATGAACTCCTAGAAAAATGCGGCGGTAACTGCAGCAATCCATCATCATCATCATACAGAACTGCACTTACTGAGAAAATTTACAACTTACAGAAAGCATCACCAGTTGAAGACAGCGAACAAAAACATTCAATGAACATGTGCATGGCTACAAAAATAAATGAGTTGTTTCAAATCAGTGACCGAGCTTCAGGAGGAACGGGGTGGACATGTTCTCCAACTTTTGGACAAGGAGGACACAATATCTTTTGTACCCCAATATTTTGTGATAAAAAATAATGTAGTTGTACAAATTTCGCTGCCAAGATACTGCCAGGAATATGTGAAGTCAAATGATGCGAGGTGCCGTGTGTTTGGCAAAATTTAAATACTATCCCGATGTACATGACAAACAACGGTATGATTTAGGCCTACTTTTAGGTCATTGTAGGGCGCAGGCATTCCAGTTAATGGAATCTCAGAGATGCGTGTTTATTAATTGGAATTACATTATGTAACTGACAATTATTTGAATCTCAGAGATACATGCTCATAAATTCTACTTTCAATGTATTGTTCGCTTTTTAAAGAATAATTGAAGTGTTGTTTGTTTTATCTACTTTGAAAAGAACTCCACAAGTGCCAATACTAAAGATTTGTGTACTTAGTAAAGAAGCAAATACCTAGTAATCACTGTCAAGTACTATCACAGTACTCTACACCATGGGCGTAGCCAAGGGGCACTGGCATATGGTCCCCAGAATATATCATTTCCATAATTTGCCAATTTTACAAAACGGTCGTACTACGGTTGAGTGAACATCATGACGTCATCGAAACGCAAATAATAATATTATATTTGTGTGATATGCACAATAACACAGAAACATGCGTATCACACGAAGTTTATGTCCCCCAAAGTTTTCTAGCAAACACGGTCCCTGTTTCGAATCAAAGCAACAAAATATTTTTGACGAAATGGGTAGCATGTTGATAAGAAATATTCACATTCTTGGAAACACAGGGCAAAGCTCGATAAACAAAATCGTAAGGTATAGGCTACGCAGATGTTTAACACGAGTTATTTGTTCGAAAGCGGAGAGGCATACATTAGGGATGCCAGATGCGTTTTGTAAAAATGCCGGCATTCTGTCAACAGTGACAGATCTAGGCTGCATTCGTAAGCGCAGATTTAATGGCACTGGATTCTCGTATAACATTTAAAAAAAATAACGCGTTTTTGACAATACATTTATTTTTCATGTCAGTTTCTTTACAACAGAGGTACTCAACACGCATCCCGCAGCAGTGTATTTTGTGGCCCGCAACGTCCAGGCTGTACGACTGTATGTGCACATGATTGCTGCACCAGCCACACACGATCACACACAGAAAATCCAAGAGAGCGAGTGACGTAACAGATAAAGTCAAACGAGAAGTGGGCCACCATACAGTTGTGTGATGCTTAATGAGCACCCAAATATACCTGAAAAGAGATAGAGAAGATGTGCAAGTAGAACGCGCAACTTGTCTCATGCAGTGTCCACTGAATCTGTTCCTACTGTACCCTGCATTGTTTTAAATTTCAATGTTTGAACCAGACACGAAGTCTATAGACCACAAGCACACACTGTCTCCACAACACAGATTGATAATCACGACACAGACACAGAGGGTTTTGTAATGTCGTTGGGGTAGGATCACAAGATTACTGACACTTTCTGTAATCACAGTTGTTCACTAACTCGTAAGACTTGGTACTACATCCAGAGTTGTGTACTCGAAGAGCACAGTTAATTTTGCTTTTCTGAAGATTTTGAAATTTGGCTGTTTTCGCACTGGAATTTTTTAAAGATTTTGAAATTCTGGATGTGTTTCAACGCACTGGGATTTTTTTAAATAGAAAAAAAACACGACAAATTTGGCTTCTTTCTGTCGGAAAATCTTGACCCAGAAAATGCACATGAGCCACATATTGACATTCATTACAAATCTCTGCTCTTCTGACGAGGTCTGTAACCACTAAGGTTACGAACTTCCACCCGCCCGAGAAGACTTTGGTTCCAAATTCCTGTCTGAAATTTAACTCAATTTAATAAAAATGCCATAACAGGGAAGCCAATGAAGGAAGTGTGCACTGTGCAGATATTGATGGAATAGATGCAAAACCGGGGTCTGCAAATTCTTCTGGCTGTGGAACTCTTGGTAAAATCCCAGACATCTCACCGAGCCCTGAACGAGTTGAACTTCAGCACGGGACCCAAACACGGGACCCAAAAATGTGACAGCACGGGACCCAAAAATGGTGTGCCATCAGAAAAAGTTCGGGAATCAATGTCATATGGTTTCTTCAGTTTAGGTTGTAAAGATTAAGATTTGCTATGGTTTTCTCATGCATTGCTTGTACTAGCTAATCTAGTGTAATTTTTTTTTTCATTTTGAAAAAGTTACCAACAATAATGTAGGCCTAGTTGTCAAAATTTCCTGGTTACATTACTGTTGTAAACCTCCCCAGCAGAAAGCCGGGAATGAATAAGATAAATGGACATTATCACCTGTACCCGCCGTGTAGGCCTACAGATTTAGTATAAGTGAATTATGTGTTGTGTTTGTTATCTACTTTGACAAAGAAATGTTCAATTCCTAACAGTAATACTAAATTTTGTAATTACACAATCATGGGCGTAACCAAGGGGGCACTTGGGCCATGTTCACCATATCTCATTTTCATACTTTGCCGCCAACTATTTTGCCAACTTTGCAGAAAGATCATACTAGTCATCATCAGACGCAAACAGAGCGTTTGGCTACTTATTTGTTATTTTGGCTCCTTTCGGAACAGTGTTTGGCTACTTCTGGTTAAAAAAATCTGGCAACCCTGGTTCAGGTCAAGCTATACGTATCTTTTGCACCTTGGAGATGGCAACGAAGAAGAGGAAAGTAGGTGATGAAAACAGGGTTTTTAACCCTGCGTGGTAAGAGACTTTGGTTTTGCGGAAGTGCACGGCAAACCAATGTGCCTTATCTGCCAAAAAACAATTGCTGTGCTAAAACGAGCCAATCTGCAACGCCACCGTGAACAGCCTCATCCGGAGTTTAAAGCAGCTTATCCACCAGACAGCGATCTTCGGAGAACGAAACCCCAAGCATTGCTCGATGGGTTTCAAGTCCAGCAATCCATTTTCCGCAATATGGTTAAAAGCAATGACAACGTGACTGAAGCCTCGTTCGAAATTGCCTGGAATATTGCCAAAATCAATAAACCTGCTACGGAGGGAGAGTTTCTTAAAACTACATTTGCTGATTGTGTTAACTCACTCTTTTCTGGTTTTCAGAATAAGGATGACATCATCAAGCAGTTTTTAAAGTTGCAAGTCTCTGATTCAACTGTAATTAGGAGAGTAGAGGTTATTTCAGACAATATCTTATCACAGTTGTTGAAAGACATTGAAAGTGCAGCGCTTTTCAGTCTAGCATTAGATGAATTAACCGACCTCACAGACATTGCCCAGCTTGTAGTTTGGGTGCGCTTTCCTATGAGAGACACATTTTCAGAAGAAATGCTGGCTTTGTTACCATTCACAGGCCAAACCCGGGGAGAAGACATCCACTCTGCGCTAAAAAAAATTGACTCGGTAACACCAGGAAAAGGCACAACCAGCTGCCTACAATTGCAATTTTTATTACGATGCAACGAAGCTGCTTCAAGCAGATATTTGTACCATAATAACAAGCAATTAGATAGCTTGGAGAAGCTTAAATGATTTGCTTCTGTGCTTAGCGAGCGTGTTAGGTCAAAATACAACATCGGCAGAATATGTTTTTATCCCACGACACGATATTTTCAAGTGGTTCAGTTGCACTAGTAAGTAGCCTATAGTAATGTCTCGTAAAAACTTCCTGGTAAACCAAAACTGTCAAAAGTTTCGACATGTATGGTTGCAAGATTCAGAACTTAGAAGTTGGCTCAGCGCCTACTGCCTATCCTGCAGATTCAAGAAAAGTCTTTTGCGAAGTTTGCAATAACGCAATCATAGTGAAACACTGTGAGCTTGAAAGGCATAACTTGTAGCGAAAGCACTCAGATAAGACTGAAGAACTTTTTGCATGCCCCCTAATGTAACACAAAGTTTTGAGTTACAAAGACCAGACTTAGAAAGTTGTAGGGTTGAAGCCAGGCCCGTAACCAGGAGGGGGACCGGCCCCCCTGGAAAAATGTGTTGGAAATAGTTTAAAACTATTGGACATTATTTAAAAAATTTGGGTCCCTCTCAAAAAACTCTTCGCCCCGCCTGGTATCCCAAGCTGGTTACTGGCCTGGCTGAAGCTATGCTCAAATTGTTTATCGCTGAACATTGTTCTACCGTATAAAAACATGCAACCATTTGAAAGAGATCGTCAAGAACTGTGTATCATACAAAACAACGAGGTAAGCTGCAGTTACGTTGCTCACAATGTTGACTGAAAGAAAATTGTTGGCGGAAAAGTGTGGTGGTCAAGATCGGCATCTTCAGCCCATGCTCACTGAGTGCAAACGAAAAATTAAAATATTGCATACCTTTATAGGTTTCTTTTAAATGTCTTAAAAATAACAGATTTTTTAACAGAATTTCACTGCTTTTAACAGATTTTAGCTGAGCAATTGTGTCAAGACTTTATCAAAATCTAGCAGTTTTTTGCGGCACAGTAGCAGATTTAAGTCATAACCATCTGGCAACACTGGCGGTCAGCAGGCTGTCATTTCTCGATGCAAGCTGGAGAGAGCATGTACACTGTAGAGATTAAAACTAGTAACACGGATGCCTTGCTCATACACTGTTTTGCAGGTGTTGAGGTGTTTTTTTAACTTGGGGCCCCGTGCTCTTGAAATGCTACGGGCCCCGCGCTACCTTAATTCGGCACTGATTGGCTATTGTTCAATGGCGTACGCAGAAAATTTTCATGGAGGGGGTTTTGGTTCAGGGTCATATGGTGGTCATTTGCATTTGGTGTGCACTGTTTGTGACGTCACAATTTGATGTCATTTCCATGTTTCCAAACCAACGTTTTGGCGAAGTTTGTTGACATAACATGCATATTTTTCTACATCCACTCCCATTATTTTATGTGTCATTGCACTGAATATAAACTATCAGCGCTCCAAGTTACGATATCGGAAGAAAATAAACTCAATGCTGCGACAGCACAGCAGTTTGTAACTGCAAAAATATCAGGCTGTGCGTTAAAACAGGGGAGTGAAACAGACTCATCACTACGTTTACAACTACAAAATCAGGCTGCGCTAAGATCTCGTCAAATACGAGCAGTTGAGCATTGAAGGTGTGCGGCTGGACTGGCTGGCGCACACCCTGGTTTGCAAGATCGAATTATGCTAAAA
>JGI24021J15306_10003036_pt1 | contig 18696 bp, 3 predicted proteins | sample Ectturendosymbi1_FD_15306 | JGI IMG/M metagenome (IMG submission 15306)
AAAGATTTAACGGAATTACTCAGTTGAATGATATGTTTGCATTTTTTAACTCACACGAGCTTCTGCAAAACAAAAACCACGAGACTTGTTTGAATGGAGCGTATTTGAAGACGAATTTGACTTTTCGAAGTTGATTGTGGAAACTGACAAATTCAAACGACTCGTGCGAAGCAGTGGAACCACTTTCGAACGCAGTGCTACTGCGATTGACATTTTACAATGGTTAACAAAACATCAATTGGGTCCAAACACCTTAAAAAACCCTGTACACAATGTTTTCCGTTACAGGGTGCCCAGCGTTGCAACACAGCGCTCACAATCTCTCAGCAAAACCTACGTACATTAATGCTCTAAGATAACAGCCTTTTTTACTCACCTATTAACATTCTCCACCGGATGGGCAAAAGTTTAAGCAAATAAGCAACTTCCCTTTTTTATCAATAAAGCACAGAACAATAGCTTAACTACTGTAGAGCTTTCTGATCAACTGCGGCAATTAGTTGCTTTACGGTTTTAAAAGCCCAGTTGCAAATGTAGTGGCTGGACCTTGACCAACGAGCGATGCTGCAGCTTACTAGAGTAGGCACGTTTCGAGTAGATTCCCGAAATACCGGCCATTGTTACGCAATAGTATTGAGAGATGGGTAGTGACAAAGCGGTGGTGAGCATTACATTGCTGGAACCATGGCGCTGTAATATCGACTGTGTCGCCCTCATTTGCCAAAGAAGATTCTCACGGGGCGTGGGACTTGGCTGATGAACTTAAGAAAGCTTAAATTTTAATTAGCCTGATTTATTTCCTCACCTCCTTTCAATTTTCGTTGCTTACAAGAGGCAACTAAATTTTGCCGCCCCCTGGAACGTGCCACCCCTGGCTATAGCCAGAGTAGCCAGTGGGTTGCTACGGCACTGCTTGCCATGAAACTAAGAAAACGATTCACGGAGAACGTAAATCTTTGTAAATGACGACTTTTCTGATTATCAGCGAAACGCCTACGTCCGTCTAGGCGCCATAGCAGACCGTGGCGTTTACGAAAGTTTTTCCCCACTTGGAAATTTATATTTCGGAGCTAGGTGCAGATTCTCGAAGACAGACGAGTTAGTGATCATTTGCCTCCGTATACTGCTCGGGATGTAGTTCTCAATGTACCCACATTGGTGATAGAATACTGGCTATAAAAACCAAACGAGCCACAGGGGCTAATGAACTTGTCTGTACTTGTGGACAGACCTCACTAGAGAATTATAAATATGCCTCGAGCAGGCCCGTAACCAGCTTGGGACACCAGGAGGGGCGAAGAGTTTTCTGAGAGGGGGCCAAATTTTTTGAACTATGTCCAATATTTTTAAACCATGTCCAACACATTTTTCCAGGGGAGGAGAAAAATTTTCTAGGGGGGCGAATCTCCCCTGCGCCCCCCTGGTTACGGGCCTGGCCTCGAGTATGGATTCGATGTAAGTGATGTTGTGCTTGTGCGTACTGAGAAAAGTGCCCACTTTTATACGTGAAAAGTGACAAAGAGGTTCACGGCAATTTAATGCAAAACTGGAATACGTGCTGAGTTTGCGGCTTTAACGGAATTCGTAGCTGAGGAAAACCAGTTTGCAAACTCTATATCTGGGAGGGCAATACACAAATCAGCGAACCCTCGTACACCAACCAGCAGTAGAAGTGCTTCAGTTGCTGCGAATGTAATTGTTTTACTCGCAGGCAATTGTCCCCGCGAAATTTTCGAAAACCTGTTGAAATTACCACAAACGTTTTTAGTTGTTATGTAAAACAGCAAGTTGCAATCATTTTGGCCTCCTGGAAATAGCAGCAAGTTGCTACCCTGGTCTCACCAGCCGAAGAGCAACTTAAAAAACTGTTGAACTGGCGTTTGCAGTGTGCTTGTTGCGCAAACAAAATGTCTCAGTGGTGGAGATGGTATCCATTCCAACCACCTGTTCATCCAGTAACATCGCTATAATCTCCGAACCAAAAAGGAATTTGCTGAGGAAGGCCCGAACAGTTTGTTTGCGTCATGAACCGAGAGCTGTCTTTAACGGTATTGGGAAAGCCATAATTGTTTAGTAGAAGCAAATGGTTTAGTGCAATCCTCACGCAAATCCTTCGCTGGTGAGGTGCAGCTTAATCTTTTTCATGTGTGAAAGAATATGTTGATCGGTAATTCGAGTTTTTTTGTGATTCTTCAATATAGGTACAATCGGAGCATCTCAATATCTGCAGGTTAGACATAATTATTAGGCGCTTCCGTTTGTTTTGTTGGAAGAGTGGATTCCCGCGAGGAGAAAGCTGACGCGTGGGGTTCGCGAAATAGAAACGTGGGATGCGCAATTTATACTGAAGGTTCCTCTTACATGATTAGTCTGATCAGTCATTTTCGTATCGGGTAAGGTGTCATTTGCCCAACTGCACTGCTATCAGGATTTCATTTTGTTGATTCCTAATCTGAAATCAAAATTGCTCCATCACATCAGGTTTTTGAGATATCGCTTTTTGAAACTAAACAATTTGGGTTTGGTGATCCGCAAGAAAAATTATTGTAAATTCTCGGGTCTACAAGCTGTAAAAAGTTTGGAACTACTGTGTTAGAACCACACAACATCATTTAAAATGTAAGTCACCACTCACCAGCAAGTTACGTTCAAAGTTTAATTTGAACCTACAATTTTTGCTATTAGTTGCCCTTACAAACAAATTTTTCATGGAAGATATTTCGATGACCGAAGGAATTTGTAGCAACGTGTTCAAAACCGGTTATAGTCCATTACGTTTCATCAAGTGGTAGAAGTAACACGAGCCGGATAACTTTGCGATTTGACACAACAAAAACGGATCGTCGCGAATATTCGCATATTACAGAAACACGATTAACAATGAAACTTGCACGTTTAATAACAAGGTTTATTTACCATGATCAGATCAGCTATGATCAAACAATGGCGCGAAATACGAGTAGGACGCTTTCTGACCTCTGCGGCATCCTCGTCAGGTCTGCGAGTGCTTTGTTGACGAAGAGTAGCTCACGAAGGACAGGATGCCACCGAAATATAAAAATTTAGTGTAGGGCTGTGACAGTCGCACATTTGCGGCAAGCTTTTATCAAAGCCTGGGTAGGTCATGGAGAAGTGCCTTGTGGCTTTGCTGGACGACACCGAGGTAAAGATATCTGTCTCCAAAACGGACAAAGGTCAACATGTTCTCGACAAAGTGTGCCAACATCTCAATATTATAGAGAAGGACTATTTTGGATTAAAATTTCAAGATTCTGCATGCCGTGACCTATGGATACACCCGGACAAACTTATCAGGAAGCAACTGTTGGAAGCGTGAGTTGAATAGAATGCCATCAATATAGCAATCGTTCACATAATCCTCAGTTAAACTTTGAGGCTAGCATAACAAATCTAGGGACTTGATGTTTTTTCAAACTTAACAAATGTTCTGTTTCTGGACCTTATGTACTGTGTGAGTGTTAAGACGCTTTTTATTTACAGCGCATATTCAGAGGTGTGGTGGGGAGGGAACGAGTGGGAACGGCGTTCCCACACCTTTTTACGTTTTGCTTCAAAATGGGTTTGAACCTGTTTGAAAATGGCTATTTCTTTGGATGCGTTCCCACACCTCTATTGTTAGCACTACATCCCTGGACATATTCCTGTTAAAAGGTTAGCCGGCATTTCCTGTCCATGACCTATTCGCCATACATCATACAAAGCCGATTAGCACAAATGTGCCAAGAAGACCTTGCGAACATCATTTTGATGTACCCATTTTTGGTCATTGCGTACCGTCAAATGGAAACTTGTTTCACGCATTCCAAAGTGTATTTCGGCAGCTAGAGACAATTCACAGTACCAGCCGCATTCCAGACTTTAGTTGGTTTTGTGGGGAGAATAAGCAGAACGTTGAACCAAACGAGTGACACAAATTGTCTTCGAAAAATTTTGATTCTCGCAATGGTCAGGCAGTTCTTGCAGCTACGATTCGCCTCAAAAAGTACGTTTTTATAAATTTCGCTATTTCCTCTGTTCCCGCTTTGAAACATCAGCCGCGCCATTCATATGAAAATATGAAGGCATCGCTTTGTTTTGCAGAAATATTTCGACAAAACTATGGTTCTGTGTAAAATACTACCCTTCGGATCCGACGTTTTTGAGAGAAGAGATCAGCAAGTAAGTGCATTTCCTGTTTGAACTCCACGAAGAAATACATCATACGGCCTTTTGGTGTCAGTGTTAATTCCATGCCTGCCACGTACGTTATCAAAAAAGTTGGGTTTTCGACCATCCAAAAAACTTTGCAAATATAAAATCAAATATACCTTTTTAGACATCCACTGCAGTGAAATTGGTCGATATAAATATCGAACTTTCAACGGACTTCTCGTAACTCAGTAAAAAGAGATACGCAGCACCGGGCGAACACGCGGGGTATCATGTTACTGTTTGTACGCGAGAACTGGTATGTTATTGTGCGGCGTAGCCAGGTTGAAAAGATGATGTCATTTCAATGGGATGAAAACCAGTTATTAGTATTACAATGTCAAAGCGATGGTCCGCGTGCCAAAATGTTCACCCTCATCCTTTTTCGATCGAACGATTTCACTTTAGCGCCCATTCGTTCTTGTGTTTTAGCTGCGTCACGTGAAACGCAGCACAGGTATAGCTTTTGCTCATCAGACAAACGATAAGAGAAATTCACTTGGACCGTCGTTTGTATACCTTCAGTATTTCTGGCAGTTTATCCGAAAAAACTTACCGTTAGATTAACTAGCAGTATCTTTCTTCTCACGTAGCCTAATATCTTTACTTATTTTCATTTGGTGCAAACCTGAATATTATAAATATGATGTATTTTTCTCTGTACATCATCGCTGACAGTTTTACAAGAATCTAAACAAAAGCATTAGTCGTTTCACTGCAACTACTTCTATAAATTGCTTTGCAAGTCCAGTGAGCAGAGCGCAAATTGTTGAAAGCTATTAAAAGATACTATACCGTCGTCCAAAACTAAAACATTTTGTCACTTCCAATCCGTGGGTGTATCTGAATTTTCACGACATTCTTCATCGCCGCAAGCACAAGTTAGGCCAAGCCGTATGACTGAAGCAATCAAAGCGGTACTGATTCCGTTTTCGTGATGCTTCAGATAGAAACGTTTGTAGCATTCCGAACTAGAAGAAATATTTTGGCGGCATATGAGCCAAATTTTGATATAGACAACGTTTTAAGCGAGTGACCATAGTATCCATCAACGTTTCCTTCACACGGGCACAAATGTGCTGTGCCACCAGACCACTTGCGTAGCGAAAATCTCATTCTCGTGCACTTGCAATATTCCAAAACATGGGAAAAGGACAAAAACAAGAAGGTATTTGAATTAAATGTGTATTTTGTTCGTATTTTGAAAAGATTTTATACTTACTCTAATAATTCAGGCAGTTTTTAATTCATTCAAAAACTCTGGTTACTCAACTCAGTGTAAAACTTTCTTAGAGGAGACACTGGCGACAACTTTCCCAATGAGATGAATTATATCAAACAGTTTCAAGCGTAAAGCCAGAGATAGGCCGGATTGTCTCGATTACCGCAGAGCCACATATTAATGTACTTCCAAGGTATCAAAAAGGATAACTCCCTTTCTTATTCACACTTGCTCACTCCTGGGAATAGGCTGTTAGTCAGTTTTCTTCTTGAAAGCATTACCCTTTACGTTCAGAGGTTTGCCCAATTTGGACAAGTTTTGTTCGGTCATAACTCCTCAGCAGATTGAGCTAGAGAACTCAAACCATCTAAAGATGCGGTAAGTCTTGTAGTTTCGATTTAAAAAATCTTGAAATTTTGGATTTGAACTTTTCTTGGGGGACGATACAATTGGGGCGGGTTTAAGGTTTTTGGATGACGTCATCGGGTCCTGGACCCCAACCCCAAGAGGCAATTTTTTGTTTGTTTCTTTTAAAAAAATATTGGCGAAAATCCGCATCTTCAGAGCCATTGACTGGCCTTCAAACTTTTGTGGTTCGAAAGTTATGGCTAAAAAACTGATATAATTAATTAGCCAATTCCCTAGGGACTCATTAGGGGATTAATTGATTAATTTGTTGTTTTTAGGCCATAACTTTAGAAGAACCTTAAGCTTTGGTCAGGTACATACGCATATCAAGCACGAACAAAAGTTCTTTCACCTGATTGACACGTAACAATCGGTACCATTCAGTAAACGCAGCCAACGGAGCTGTACTACGTCGCTATAACCTACATGCGGCTTGACCATTGGATCATGTTGACCTTCGTGGAAACCTGCTAGAAGACCTTGGTTTATCAACACAAAAGTTGATTAAGTGAATAAAACTAATTTTCATGAATAGTTACGACATAAATTGTTGATGAATATTCATCGAATTGATCTTATACTGGCAATTGCACTCTATGCGTACTACAGTTTGTAGTATCTTGAGGCTCTAGCTGGGCTTAAGTTTGCTAAGACTATAGGTAAACCTGGCCCTGCCTTTAGTCATGTCATGCAAGCCCAAACCAACCTCAGTTTTTTTCTCACAGGTATCATCTTTGTCTTCAAATACGAGATGACCTTATGAAAGGAAAACTACCTTGTTCCTTGGACACTCTAGCAGTGTTGAGCTCTTATTGGCTGCAATCGGAGTTTGGCGATGGTGACGAACAATCCGCTGAAGTGAAGAAATGTCTTGCTTCCTTACGCGGCATTTCCGATCAGTTTTCGTCTGCCAATTTTGAAGAATTAGTGCTGACAAAATATGCATCGCGCAAAGGCATGCCGCCAGCAGATGCAGACACGCAATTCCTACGTAACGCTTCTGCGCTGCCACTATACGGAGTTCAACGTCACACCGCCCAGAACGAACGCGGTAACAAAGTGGAACTTGGTGTCGGTGCGACTGGAATCACAGAGATCACCAGCAAGCACGATCCTGCTACCTTCAAATGGCAACGTATTAAAGACTTCAATTATAAGAAAAAGAAGTTTCATCTCAAGCTGTTGCCATCATCAAAAGACTCCCATTCGTCAGTGAAGAAGTACAACCTGACGTCTGATGTGCTGGCGAAAGCGTTATGGCAAGATGCCGTCAATCACCACGTCTTTTTTCGAGCCTCTGCTTTAGAGGGCTCCTCTTCAGAGCTTGGTAGCGTAAAAAGAAAGGATAAGCAAGTTCCCAAGTAAGCTACAAAATCAATAGATAAGAATGTTTCAACTCAAACAAGATTTTAGATAAAACTGTAGAAAATGAAATATCACTTCATTTGAACGTCTTATTGTTTCAGGAAACGAAAATCGAGTTTTCGACTTCCTTTCAGCAAGAAGAACGCAAAAACAGAAGCTAAGGCAAGGGAGGATAGTGCTAAAATCCAAAGACCGAATCCCACAGTGGTAAGTTGAAAGCGCTTGTAGCAAGTGCATTATCCGGTTATATTTAATTGCTTTACGTATGAATCTTGCATTAAGGTTCGGCAAGGGAGCTTGAAGACACATCCAGTTCCTCAGGAAGACGTATCCGATAAAAAACACACAGAGAATGCAGATGAATCGATAGCATCTAACTCTCAAGAAGCAGAGCTGTCCGACACTTCTTTAACCTCCGACCGCGCTCAAGAGTACAAAAGCGATCGCTCAGAAGAGGAAAGTGCAGAGGAAAATTTGGCAGCGGCACCTCAAGCAACTGGTTTGCAAAATCTTATTCCACCGATTCGTAACAGTCCTGCATTACTTTTAACGGAAACAATTCCAGAAGAAGAAGAACCTGTAACTCCTGAGCATCCATTTGCTTCCGGTGCATCAACGCCACCTGCAGAAAAGAAGCTTCATGTTTCTCAGCGGGATATGCCACATGGCGAAACGGAGACCCAACTGCTGGAAGATCTTGATGAGAAGCCTTTCAAGCAAGAGGAGGTCTTCACAGTATTGGCAGTCGAGTGTTCGGAAACCGACGCTAAAAGTATTTTATCGACAGAGAATACACCTGAAATGGCTGATGGTGATGTTGCGATTGACTTAGAACTTGAAAAGTCGCAAAACACCGAACCAATGAAACCTCAAGCTCAGAGAGTAGAATTCGTTTTGATTCACAGCGAAAATCGTGGAGGTGCGTTTATACCAGAACCTGAAGCAACTTTGCTTGATCGAGAAACAGAAGAGGTTGACGTATGCGTATCAGCAAGACCACCACTCGATGAAAGCGCCGAACCTGACGTTCTTTTAGTTCCAGAAGATCACGTGGCGGACGTCGATATGGGAGAAACAGAAGAGGTCGACGTATGCGTATCAACAAGACCAACACTCGATGAAAGCGCTGAATCTGACGTTCTTTTAGTTCCAGAAGATCACGTGGCGGACGTCGATATGGGAGAAACAGAAGAGGTTGACGTATGCGTATCAGCAAGACCACCACTCGATGAAAGCGCCGAACCTGACGTTATTTTAGTTCCAGAAGATCACGTGGCGGACGTCGATATGGAAGACGATGTGAGAACAGTTGCTGGCAGAAGTGATGTTGCAATACTTGGCGATGATGATCGGAGCATAAGAGACTTTACAGAGGATTTTATAGCAGAACAACAACCAGGAAAAAAATCTGAGTCGAACAACCAAAGCTCCAAAGAATCAAACTCTGTGGCAAGTGAAATCGTTCCAAGTCCAAGATCCAGCACTTCTGATCTTACCAACAACACAGACGACCTTTGTAACCCAAATATATTAGACATTATTTGGTCAAAGTGCTCGAAAGCTGAATCTGAGGGGGACATTTACTACCAACTGTTTGGAGTTAAACTGCGAGGAACAGGTAAAAAGGTTGGAATGAACGAAGAATCATCTAACTTGGAACCCGTGCATTACAAGGAAGTTGGAATCCAAGTACCTGATGTGTTATTTTTTCACGAACTTGCAGCACCACAACGACGCTTCATTCCGAGCTGGCCATTTCATCCTGACTCTCCAGCAGCAAAAATAGTATTAGACGAACTTGACAAAGATCACATCCTTGCTTCACTACGCGCGCAAGCTAGCGCCGAGAGTGATGAAAAAGGGTTTGCTAAACAACAGTCCCTCGTTGAGAACAAAAGCAAGGAACTTGTCAATGAAGATAATACGTTCCATTTAGAAAAAGTAGAAAACAGAGCAGAAGAAACCTTAGAAACAGCATCAACTTCTTTTGTAGCATCGCACGTCCCAGAATACGGAACAGGTTCTGGTCGAAGCACCCCTTCGTGTTCGTCCTCTGCAGAATCTGAAAGCAGTTTTCCGAGATTTGTACACAGCGTGTACCCATTACGCCAGCCATCAGTTTCATCCGAACGCAGCGACGATCATCTGCGTAAAGAAACTGACGACTGGGAAATAAACTTCCCTCAAGCGCGTGAAGAAACCGCCGCACAAACTCAACCAAACGAAAATCCGGTGGTAAAAACCTCTGGCAGAAACGACGCAACCGACAGTGAAGAAAATAACACGCTCAACAACAGGTTGGTGACACTTCCATTCATCTCCAGGTAGACGTTCTATGCTAATTTAAAGTCGAATAATTACATTTTTGCATAATTACTTTTGAGCAGGCATCCAATGCAAAGTGTAGCAGAAGTTCTGTCAAACAACACTCGAGAAGTAAAGGAGCCTTCGTCAAATGAAGTAAGTTAAGGCCGTCCGTTTTTTAAAACCTCTTTATATGCAAATATTGCTAACACAACCGCACGCACAAACCGATAGCTAGATTGTTTGCTAGCTTGTTTGCGTAATTAGGACAGTTGCAAGACAAATCATCTTTGCAATGACAACTGAAACAGACTAAAACAAGAAAAAACGCAACTAACCATTTTAGTGAATTTCAAACTGCGAAGTTTTTTCTATTTCTAAAACGTTTTGTTTTGACTATGTTTTGCGATTTGGGGATTATACAAACAATTAATGTAATCGTTACAACTGGTTGAACACACACATCAAGATGGTTGACTCTCATCATATTACGTTTTTTCTTGTAATTCTGCCCACTCGTGTAAAGCTACGTAATGCGTAGGTTCGAAACACTGCGTATTTGTAACATACTTTTGATACATACCGCATATGTTCAAAACATACAGCGTGTGCTTTCTTTGAAATGGCTCCGTACATTAATGACCACCAAGATATAGTTAAAATAGTTAATCTTGATGAATAAAAAATAAGAGCAAGTGTTGCGCTACATGTCCTGAAACATGAAAGGTTTACAAATTTGAATACATCTGATTGATTCAAGTCGTGTCGCATCATTTTATAAAACACGAAAATTTTTTTTTGTCAATCAACTTTCATCCAAACCTCATTTATGCTTCTTGTGGGAAATATCACAGATTTGCAAGCGTCACATATTCCACAAGCAATATTTTAGTCGCTACATGTTTTTGGTTTTTCGTTATATACTTTTGTTTGCAATACCATCACAAAAGACAAAAATTACTTGTTTACACTGACATACGTGATTGACGCATCATGATGGGATTATTCTCTGCAGTACAAAGTTAGCTGATGCAATCGTAGTATGAGTTGTTTTGCTGAAAAGTTGTAAGTTTTGCAGTACACGCGGTTGAAAAAAGAGTTTTTTCGTAATTGGTATAGGTTTTGCCAAAAGTGATGTTGTTTCAAAGAGTATATCACCTATTTTGCCATTGCTTGTTTCTTACATTTTATGTAGCAAATGGTGGATCTAGGAGGTTGATTGGTGGAATTTCCTCCCCAAACGACCAAGGGTTTTCCTTAAAAACACCCTTTTCAGAAAAGGATGACTTTTCTTGCTCTTCACTTTCCTTCTCAACAAAATAATGCAAAAATGAGCATGTATTCGTTATCATTTTTGTCTTCCCCAACAGAGGTTTGGATCCACCAATGGATTTGAAAAAGAAAATCAAACCCAAAATTTCAAATACTAATGGTAATTCCGCAACTACTTCATGAGTCAGCTTCCAATGCCTACGTCTTTAAACCGTATACGTTTTTATTAAATGCAGGATGAATTTGCTACCATGATTGAAGAAACTTAACTTAATTAAATTATCACTATTGGAATTGTTTTACAGTTATTGTGAAAACACCTGGAAAAAACAAAACATTGCAAAACCAGCCTCAAGCTGAAGCAATCAAAACTGGTTCCACAACATTGAGAAATTTATTACATGTCGTCTAAATCCAAGACAAAGAAACACCATGACGTGAAAAGGGGTCAATGTTTGGAAGTGTCAGGCATGAAATTGTCTTGATTTACCGCGCTTTCCACGTTGGTACCGTTGCGTAGCGTGGAAAGAACTCCCCTGAAGATTGAAAACATTGTTTCGATTGCACGGCCTATATCCCACGGGCATGGAAAGAAGCATGACCTCGCTCATCTTTGATTAATTATCGTGGTTTGCTTTCTTGATTAACAATACACGCAGGCGGCCACTCCAATCCTCGTTGCCAGGTAAAAAACATTCGTAAGTCGTGATTTTTTAAGTGATGTCATCGTTTTTCTGGTTGCACTCCGGCAGCGCACTGTTGTTAATGTTTTAGCTGTTTTGATGTGATGGTGGGGATGTGTCCGCATTCGCAGATTGACATTTACTTTGCTCGTTATTTGCGTTGCATTCTTTGCGAGGTCTTATGTTACTGCATCATCTGGACAAGACCGAAAGCGTGTTTACTTTGAATAAGCCGATTTGCTTTAAGGAACACAATTGTCCCTGTAAGTTATTCAAAAACGAGCTCTTTTGCTCGCAGCTTTCCGCGCTATACCACACATTCGTTTCTTCCACAAAAACAAACAATTTTTGACAAAAAACTCACGACCTTCCCCGGATGTGACGCTTTTAGTGTCGCAACACGGTCACATCGTCGTTTGGTAAAGGAGGTCACGTCTTGTTGTCCAGAACAATTTGAAAAACAAGACGGCTTTAGCCAAATTCAGAATCTCTAACAAGACCATGTTAAATTTTTTACTGCTAATTTTCAGTTTTCTTTTTTTCAATCTATAGCAAAATATCTAAAAAGTTTTGAGGACTGTTCTGTACAGTTCTTCACTGAACGTAACAGCGCTGAAATATGCTTGTCTATTGATTTAGTCCGTAGAAAATATTCTCTGAAAAGTTGCATATTAGGGTATAGCTAAAAAGTACTTGCAGAATGCTACAGCAAAAATGATTTGAAAAATTCAGTCGAAATACATTTTCGGACACATCAGAACACACCGGCAACCAAGGAAAAAACCTGGCAATTGTCTCCCCAAAAAAATTTAAAAAACTTTTAGTTGTTAGGTAAAACAGCAACGGCTATCATTTTTGCCCCCCAGGGCAATATCAGCTGGTTGCGGCCCTGCGTCTGATGATTTTTTCAAAAATTTGTTGTGGTATAACATAATGGATGCGATTAGCATGCATTCGGGCAATAACGTTTTGCCTTCATACCCATTTGTATCCTAGAAAATATGTAATAAAACCCAAGTAGCGCAGATCAGTTCCCCTTAGTTCAGTCAAAAATGAGAGTAGTTATGTTGTTGGTAAAAAAAGTGGTAGAACCCGTATTGACACATGCAATGCTGACGATTGGCAAGAAAACGCAACGCTGAAATTCCAAGTAATCTTTTAAGACTCATCTATCACGAAAGAAGCAATCGACCTATGGTCAACTTTTAGGGAAGGGGTTCCCAACTTTTCTCTGATTATGTACACCTTCAGCATTTTGACAGGTGAGCATGTATCCCTAAAATTTCTTATGACAAAACATGTTTGATACTTGTTTGATCGACTTTTTCCCAAATATTTTATGACTAATCATATAGGCTAGATATCTTTAACAACAAGCATATAATTTTTGAAAATAATTTTCAGTGATATATGTATAAATAATTTAAAGTAAGTAATATATTAATATATTTTTCCCTTCTATTCCCAACCCTAAATGTATCACTTCAGACAGGTAAATGTACCCCTAGGGGTACATGTACCCCAGGTTGGCAGACCTTATTTTAGGATATCATCAACTTTTAGCGTAAATTCATTTTTACCCAGACAATATCAAGCGTTATGTCGAACCCTAGCTGACTTGAGCATTTGCCAAGAAAAACTTGGCTTGTAGGTTGGCTAAACAAACTTGTTTTACTTTTGAACATATAGAATTTCCACTTCAATGCTTTTATGTGAATGTGTATTAATGGATTGTATAAATGACATGAAAATTTCTCAGTGCTCTGCTGCAGATAAAAACACTCTGTTTCGTGCTTCTGCACGCCAGTGTATGCCTGTCAACTGTTGTGCAAGTACAAACAGCCCAGAATTAAAGGCCTTCGCGTTTCCTATTGTTATAAGTGTTCGCCCACATCAAGTTACTTATTTTGTCACGATATTTCATATCTTAAGTAGGAACAACCTGCATGCCTTTGTTCAAGAATGTGCATCTTCATGCAACTACTTTACTCGCTCATTTTATCTGTTTGATGATTTTTACAAATCTCTATTTCTTCTCTCACCATCTTATCAGTCCCGTCGCCATGGGGAGACGCTTTGGTGGTTTTATCCCCAAAGAAAGCACCAACCCCCCAAATTGAAATATGAATCACTATGAATCAATAGAGGTTTCACCAAATTTTCAATTTCAAGCCCCCCTGCTCAAACGTAAAACCCCTATTGAAGACTTTCTGGTGACGGTTCTGCATCTAATTCTAACGCTTACGTAAGATGATGTTCGAATGTTATTGATGTTGTCGGTGCCTTGCTTCATGTTTGTTCCTCTTCAATGTTGAATGGATGTTGCCTACCAACCAACAACTATCCTGTGATGTGTTGTACCTAAGTATTTTTGTACCTTATGTTCTTTCGACTGCCCTTGTAATATGGACCATGTGTCTGAACCAAGCACTTAAGGCTAAAAATATGTAAATGAAAGTGTTGGAAATACAAATCACACCAAAACGAACTGATTGACTGCCAAAACGTTGTTGTTGTGTTTGTGAAACAAACCCAGACGGGCGCAATTAAGAGGGGAAGCTTTCGGTGGTAGTGAAGCTAAAATAAAATGAAGAGCAAACAAAAAATCACACTTGTTTTTGAAACAAAAAATTTTGCGGCGCTTTTCCATCTTTTGCACACCTTAATTTTTTGCTGTGGCTGCAGTCAGTCTTGTTTTAAGGGACAGTCAAGCAACACAGTATGTATGGTCACCTTCCCAAAGGTATTACGGCTATTTGGTAACCAAAAACAGTTCGTATCTCAAATTTGGTAACGAAAAACGGTTCATATCCAAAATGTTTGCATGTCTGTTATACACCTTTCGTACCGTAAGAGTTACGAAAGCATGACATTTATGAATATTGTTCGGACTTCTTTGCAGACATAAACAAACTATACAACACACGAGGGCTGTGAAAATTGCAAGTCAAGCAAAATGTTTTCAAAAAATTAGTCACTTAAGAAATATTTTCTAAAAATTTTTTTAAAATGATACAAATTTGAAAATATTGCTGACAGCAACAGGCATGATTGCCTGTGCATTCAAGCGAGTTTAGATTTAGAAAAAAACTAAAACAGCCGTTGGAGAGAAATAATTAGATCATTTTCCTGACATTAGGACGGAAGCTTCTTGAACCTCTGACGTCTCGCGCCCCAGGGTGTGCAAGCACCCATGGTTGGGAACCACTGCTCTACATGTATATATCGTAAGTATATCACATGGAGAAGATGGCCAGCATGTCATATATTTTCTGATCCTTTTTTTCTCATCTTACTTTTTTAACTCATAAGTTTTTGTTTTGATAAAATGAACTTTAATATTTTAAAGTTTCTGCAGACCACTAAAGATTGTTAAATGCTTCTGTTCTACACGTGTGAGAGGCTACACTGCAGCCGTGATTTGTTTCGTTAGCGGGATGCAACTTTACAATGTTAGAAAGTTACCTTTTCAAGCAAATCTGTGCGAAATTTCTGCTGAATACTAGAAGTAGCGCTATTGTGAAGACTTATAGTTTTAGGTTGGGCAGTTATGCAAAAGACTATCTTAACCCTGCTCAGGTAACCTCTGCCCAATTTGGGCAAACGGTTCTTCTATATAAATTAAAAATTAGTTAACGTTCACGTAGAAAGCTGGTTCTTTCAGTAGCTGCAATTTTTTAGACGCTCTTTCGGGCAGTCCTGTCGAAATTTGCACAAGTTTGGTAGTTTTCGATGGGGAGCAAAAATTTGCCCAAATTGACCCATGGTTACCTGAGGTGTAACAAAATTCCTACACAAAGATCCCTACCCAGGTAACCTTGAACAATTTGGGCAAAAGGAGTTGGTACATGTAGGTTCACTAGCAAGCCACGCCAGCAGCCTTTGACCGAAGCTAGCACGGGAGTAGATTGCACGAGTGCAAGCACTGACGACACAAATCAATTTGGCGCGAATGGCTCCAGCTGAGATTGTGGTTTTCACTGAGAAACAGGCAGGAGAATGTGTGATGCCTTCTCCGTCAGAGAAAAGAAATTGGAGCCAGAAAGGGCATGCACCTTGTGTGTGCACTTGTGGTGAAAGGTCAAAGCATTTTATCGAGGATGATGACGCTTGTGCTTCTCTTTTCCGAATTGAAGTTTCTGGAACTTTGGCTTAACCAAAAAAAGCTTGCTCTTGTTGTGCGTGCACTTGCGGTAAAAGGCCAAAGCGTTTTATTGAAGACATGAACTTCGAGACCAGACAACGCTGTGGAACCTGTCCACCATCAAAACAGAACAAAACGAGGTTCACGTGCCAACTGGTAACGACGGGGAGCGCTTGTCTGCACTGATCACTTTCAGGTTTTCTGCAACGATTACTTACACCCCTGGAATACTAACCTCGGGTGATTTCTACCCAGGCAGGAATGGTGGCCACGTAGTCCCTAGGTGAAAATCACCCGACGTTATGGTTAGTGTGAGTTCGGGGTGAAAATCACCCTACGTTATGGTTAGAGTGAGTTTTTTGTTTCCTTGTTGATGCCTTGGCATTGTAAAAATTGACAAAACTCCACACATTTATAGTTTTCATATTTGAATTTGTGGGTGTTAGCCCACCAAATCCCCCCTGTGGCGACGGGACTGGCCGTATGTGAGACATGAAAGTCAATACCAGTGCCACGATCAATCTGATTGCCCAAAAATTGTCATGAAGCATTTGCCCATTTTGGGCAAGTTTACCTTATGTTCCTGATTTTCGTAAAAAATTTGCCCACATTGTGCAAGGTTGTTTATGTGGCTGAAAATTGCAATGAAAATAGAAAATTTTCATGTTTCAACCTAATTTATTTTATTGCCGATAGAACCACAAGCTTGAAATGAGGTTCTGTTTAAACCTTAAACCAACCACCAATGACGTCTCCGGAGGAAATTTTTGGATTTTTCTTTACTTTTTCGTTGATTTGCTAAGAGCACTTCCCACATTTTTGTTTGGAAAATTGTTTTGTTCTTTATCATACAAAAAGTTTTCCAAAATCAACACGTTGTTTTTTTCTGATCGGATGCGCTTGAGAAGACCTGCTAACTTATAAAAAAAAACCGTGCGCGTGTCTAAACCTGTCAGTTAGTCCAGAATAAGCGAATAAACAAAATCTGCCCATTTTGGGCAAGGACAACAAAAGTGTTTGTGTTTAGAGGTTACCTGAGCAGGGTTAAGCCATTCGTAAATAGAATTTTAAAAAAGTTCGAAAAGTATTTACTAAGCCATATGGGAAAATCTCAAATAAATGACATTATGGAAGGAAAATATGTCTTGCTAAAATGTTCCAAGTAAGACTACGCAGGCATAACTCAAAACTTATGGCCTTGCCGAGGAAACTGTTAAAAGGTAGCCTATACATTTCTTTTTTAAAAGGGTATACATTTAGTTTCATTTCTTGTAAAGTTGCTACAGTTGTGACCAATCCAAAGGATTTTATGCTGTAGCTCTTACAGATTTCACATTACGACTTTGTGCCGTGCTGAATGCATGATTCGTAAACTTACTTCAGTTTTACTTTAAGTTTTACCAGTTTTTTTTTTAAGGAAAATGTTAGGTACCCGGTATGGATATGTAGGGACCCGATTTCTCTGATTCTAGGGACCAGATTTTCTCTGACTTTATGGACCCGATGATAATTTTCTCTGATTCTAGGGACCCTATTTGAAATTCTAGGGACCCGAATCGGGTCCCTAAAACGCCCTAAAAAAACTGGTTTTACCAAAACCACAGGACAGCAAAATTTTCATCCAAATGTTGAACATTTGCTTTAGCTGTGGCACCAAGTTTTGCTGAACATTTTGTTCGTGTAAACGTAGTGAAACTTAGAATTGTAGCACTTTTTTGTCAATCACCATGGCGCATTCTGCTTTCTGTTTCTCAAATAAATTTTCGTCTCGTTATGCAAGCATAACTCTTAGAATGTAACCTTGACATAATTTTATCTGCTAAAATTCGCTGATGAGACGTGAAATTTTTGATGAGAATACTGAGCTCAGTGACATCACTGGCAGCCAGGCCCGTAGCCAGGTTTAAAAGTTTGGGGAGGAAAATAAATATTTAGGGGGGAAAGGTTTTTGTTTTTATTATATGTTTTAATAAAAAAATTTCTGGACACAACAAAATTTGGGGGTGTACAAAAACATTTTGGGGGGCATTGCCCCCGAATTTTCCCCTGCGACTACAGGCCTGCTGACAGCAGTCGTAAAGTAACAATCAATAGACGATTAAGTATGCAGAAATTACATTGTAGCTGAGAATGTATGCAAGGGCCGATACAACTGTGTATGGAGGGGATACATTCCAACCCACCAGCAGTAAAGCGGAGTTCCGCATCCGCAACCTGGACTATAGTCTAAGAATCTTTTTGTTGGCGGAGGCGGAGAATAGTTTGACGTTTTCTTCATTTTCTTTTCAAAAGTGAAGTCCCAATTGCTTTGAATTTTTGGATAACTTATTGGATTTATTTGAAACATGCTCGCAACTGACCCAGCATTGTTGAAGTTTTCTAAGGGCAAAGATTAGTCTTTGCATCTCTTAAGTGTACGCAAGACCTGATACGATTTGGAGATGAGAAATCGAGCGGGGACTCGAGCTAGCCGCCTACAACCCTTCAGTCATACATGTGGGTTTGTAATCAATTCAAAGTTTCAGTCAGGCAGGCTTTAGAGCTGAACAAAAATGTGGGGAACTGGTCAACGTACTCGTACCGTAGTTGCGTTCTTTGCTGGTAGCTTGCATGTGTTGATGGTTATTACAAGGATTCTGCAATGCAGTCTAGCCTGCCACGTTTTCCTTCTTCTGATATATTACGCAGTACCAACAAAACGTAGTTGTTGACAGCCATCGATTGAGGCTGGTAAGAATTCTATACTTTATATTGCATTGAGCATTGTCGCAAGGGTGCATCTTTCAGAAACATGATCCTCCCCTATGTGAAATAAATTATTACGATGCTTTGTGTTGTTTGACTCAATCCGATGTTTTCTTCCGCTTTGTGCGCTAGCTTTTCCCTCAACACAGCTTGCTTACTCCCACCGCAGCGTTTCAAGCAGTGGTTCCCAACCTTTTTTGATGCATTCCTCCCTTTGCTCATTTTCGAACTTTTCATTCCTCCCCCGTGACACAAAACTTTTTTTATTCCTCCCCTATTACACGAGTCTGCAGGAATATTTGATTTTCCAATATATTCTTTCTCACCTGCTTTTTACCTGTCAC
>JGI24021J15306_10003037_pt1 | contig 18690 bp, 10 predicted proteins | sample Ectturendosymbi1_FD_15306 | JGI IMG/M metagenome (IMG submission 15306)
CCAAAAAAAAGCCAGACCTTGTCCCAAAAACGCCAGATAGCAGTTTTGAGGCGTGTACACATAAAACATGCACAACCACACACACAATAGACATTAAAACTCATTAAAAATTCAAAAACATCGATACAACACAAGTCCAATCTTTAGAAGCATATCCCTTCCCCGTAATTACACTGTCGTGCATTTGTTTTTTATCAATAATATAGATCATTTTAGGGCAACAGTTAATTTTCTGCAATATTCTGTGCACCCTACATGGTAATAGACCCTTGTCGCAAGAGATTTGTACTAATATGCAGCTCGAACAATGTTGTGTCAGAGCCAAGCCTATCCTACTGAAAATAAGCCTGATTTTTCTGTCTTTTTTTATTTCCAACAAAAGCCAAAGATGTTCAAAAAACAACCAGAATTTCAAAATCTGGCTTCAAAAAAGCCAAATTAGCAACCCTGCTAGGATTGAGAATGCGCATAAAGTACGCAAATAAACTTTCAATATCTTGTCATGTATAGATGTCCAGAAATCTTAGTTTTCCTTTTCTCCTGCTGAGACTATGAAATGCCTGAATGCTTCTATGTTAAAAACTGCTGGTTTGAGCTCGTGCAACAGTTCTATCATGCTACAGAACGTGGTAATGTAGCCAACACGGTCAGCGCTTGCGCTGATCAGCCAAAACAGACAAAACAAAGACGATTATTTCGGATAAAGTAAACTATCGCGGAACAGTCTTTGAACATGCGTAGTGGACGAAGGGTCTGCAAAAAGTGGTGAGATGGTTTCTGGACGCAGACGATAGCCCAGATTCTCACCAAAAACTAATTATTACTTTTTGACCCATTTACAATGTTCCTTGAAATATGCATGCAAATGTATTCCGTGGTATTTGCCTTGTGTCGAAAATTAACAAGCAAAAAGTATCCGAAAACATTTAATTTCCTTTGGGCAGGTAAGAAAGATTTTGTAAAATATCAAGCTCAAGGGGGGTTAACCCCAAACCCCTCACCCTTGCGCACGCCCTTGACATCATCAGTCTTATAATCTTGTGCTTTATAGCCTTTGTTACGAAACATGTTCAGCCGAAAGTGCAACAAGCAATTTGGTTCCAAAGTGGCACATATCGTTTTTAGCTTTGGAGTCAATTCAGAATTTTAGTAGGCCTGTATTCTAACCTTCCGAAATCACCCCTCCTGGAAACTGAAATCGCCCCCCAAATTGAGCAAATCACTAAATTGCCCCCTGTGACGCATAAAATTGCTCCCGTTGAAGACCACTGGTCTAGACGTTTGCATTTTCGTTCGTTTCGAAGTAAAATTGTGAAGTTATGCAATGCCTCTGCGCAGTTTCACAAATGTTAAGTTAACACATTCGGCTCCAGGCCGCGTGAGCCACTAATGAGTCACGTGTACAGCAGGTGTATGCGGTCGCATACCCAATGCCGGAAAATTGGCGATTATTCAGGTAAAAAATTTCAAGAGTTGGGCAAATTGATAATCATTTAGATATATTCCAATAGCCTAAAAATAAATTCGGGCAAATTAGAAAGTTTCATTCAAGTTTTGAGTAAAATTAGAAACATTTTGGATTAACTAGAAGTATTTGGGTAAAGCCTAACAGCCTCATTCGATTTTGGACAAATGAGAAAAGCTTTATTCAAATTTGGGTGAAATTAGAAATATTTTGGTAAATTAGAAGCATTTGGGTAAAGGCTAACAGCCTCATTCAAGCTTCATTCAAATTTGGGTGAAATTAGAATTATTTCCATAAATTGGAAACATTAGGTGAATTCCAACTGACCAAATCAACTTTGGTAAAATTGCAATTAGCTTCTTTCAAATTTCAGCAAAGTAGAACAATTTTATTGAAATTTAGGCAGCTTAAAACAGTTTCATTCAAATTTGGGTAATATAACAAATCCATTGAAAACTGAGTATAGTTAGAAACATTTGGGTAAATACCAACATCCTCAATCAAATTTGGGTAATTGAAACAGCTGAATTCAAATTTGGAGAGAATTGGAAACATCTAGGTAAATTAGAAGTTCATTAATATTTGGGTATATTATAAATATTTGAATGCATTCCAACAACCTAAAGTCCGAAACGAAATTTGAGAAAATTGAAATACAGTGGAAACCGCTTAATAGAGCACCCTCGGGAATAGCAAAACCTGCTCTAATAAGCGGTTCCTCTTTTATCCGATGAGAACTTTTTGCAATAAAAATAGGGTGTCATTCACACTAGGGGTTCACCAATACACATATCAATGATCAGGGTACTGTATTTTATTCTCGTTGTGAGCAGTGTACACAGTATTGTACAAAGAAAAGTTACTGTATTTTTGCAATATTTTTGTCATAATGTATTGCACAGTAGCTGTTGTGGTTGACACTGTTCACTCTTGTCCCTCTTCAGCACAAAAGAACTGGTCGATTTTTGATTGTTTTACTTCATTTTTGCGCTAACGGCGTGCAAGCCATGCTGCTACTACACTTCTAACTGTTCTAATGAGCGGTGTGTCTGCTCTAATAAGCGAAGAATTTATAAGAGGAAAAGGATAGGATGTTTTGTTTCAACCGAAACTGCTCGAATAAGCGGTTTGCTTTATAAACCGATGCTCTATCAAGCGGTTCCCGCTGCATCATCCTTCCCACTGTATATTGTTTATGGACATGTGAATCCCAAAACCACTGTGTTAGAAAATACACTGTGTTTGTAGCCACTGAGTACATTTTACAAGTTTGTCTTCATAATGACTAATGATAGAAATTTCATGTTCAATTTCGCAATATCTGGCAGCTCTAACTCACTTTCTTTTCGAAACAGCGAGTCGGCAACTCTTGGATTTAAACCAGTATACTTCGATATAGTTGCAACTGGGCAAATAGTACTCATGACGTGTTGAAAACCCCATGAATCCGTGGTTACTTCGCAGTGCGTTCCATCGGCTGATCTTTGCTTTTTTCAGAGATTATTTTACACTAGATTGCATCACTTTTAGGTAAAAGCACGTCCTTCTGTCTCACCTTTTCGTAACATCAAGCGAAGTTTACCATTAGCTGGTTGTCGGACGCCGCCTGCAATTCAGTCTTCCGCGTACAAGGGAAGAAAAGACTCGCTTGACGTTTTGCAGGTGAATCTGACTTGCGAATCTCAAATCAGGATCTGTTATTACATGACGTTGTTCTTTACATTTAGCTATTTTTCACATTTAGCCACTGTGTTTGCAATAATCGAAAGTTTTAAAGTGTCATTCAACTTGAAACATCGTTTTTCAGCTAAATTACGCAGTGGCTTTTGAATGTCTTTTGTTGAATTCAGGTAATTTTTGCTTGATAGATGCAAAGATTCTTGAAGCAGCAAGCAAGGGAGCGAGCTATAGGTTCAATGGCAGGCAACAACGCTCAGAGAGCCAAGGCCCAATCGCTGCCAAAGCGAACTGAGTCTGTGCAGCATTCTCGTTATTCCATTTTGCCTCAACCTAAGGCCGGCAACTTCGCCCCAGTTCAACAGAGTTCCTATCTTGGCAACGGCGATGGACGATTCGTACCGCGCTATGCGCATTTGCAACTTCAACGCCAATACGAGGACTGGGAATACCGCCGAAGAAAAAGGAAAGGAAGTATAACAACGGATCATTCCGCCAGTTGGGACTCTGAATCACCGCCGTATTTTGACAACACTCCAACTTTATGCGAATGGGCAGAAGAGAAAGTTTCCTTTAACGTTCTTCCAGACTCACGCACACCTCAGGATGGTAACACGAGCGTCTCCAACTCGGACATTACTGATGACGAGCGACCCGCTCTAGAAAGCACAATCGATCAACCTAGCTTTAGCAGCGTTAGCCATTTTTGTAAGAAATCCAGCTCTGCCTTGGAAGCCAACAGACCCCCTCGGTGCAGCGTTATGCACCCTGTGAAAGTAGAGCATAAGTTAATGCCGGTTGCTCGTTCGTTTGTGTCTCTGCCTGCAACATCGCACTTCAAAGAGTCATCGAACGCTGCCTTTCATCAAGAGCTGAAACAAACCAACCGTGAACTGCCATTGCGACCGAACACCAGTGACCCGACAAGCTCAAGATATATGAATAAGAAGTTAAGCAAAGAATTGCAGTTTTCTGCTTTGAAATTGAACAGAACAAGTAAAAGCTTGGATGGGAAAGAAAGAAGTCGCCATTCTGGTAAAGTTTTGAGTAAAGTCACCCGCATTTGCGCAGATCTGGTTTCGCCTTCAGCTGCTGTACGTTTCGCTCAAAAAATTGTGTTGTCGAAATTATATAGCGTAGCATGAAGTGATTTTTTGCGAGGAGAAAACCATAAACAACTACAACATTGAAGCAATATAAAAATATAGGTAGCCTACATATATTTCACTTTCTTATTTCCCTCTATTCTGAAAACCGACTATCAACTTTTATGACTGAGTGTCCTCTACAGTATAACGTTGCTACAAATGAATACTCTCCGAATGACAGTTTTACGAAATAAAAATTCCGTATGTGCTTCATCTGAAAGATAAATTGAAATGGAGCACAAAATTATTTAGAAGTATAGATACACTATGGTGCGAAACCAGATTTCTGCACATGTTACTTTAACACTTCAAGCATGTCTTCATTATTTCACTTTGCCGTTTGAGCTTATAGTAGACGTTCTTCTGCACCTGGCATTACAGAGACAGAGAGCTAAAGGTGTCCTTGCGGGAGTCCAATATGAGATTTGTTGTTTCTACCCAAAAAGCATAACTGTCTATTTTTTGAAAGAAAAAAACATTTTGATTCAAACAGCACGAGATTAAACAGCCATGAGGTACAAAACAATTTTATCATCATCTGTTTTCATATAATCCGTCCTTACATCTAGACACGGAGCAGAAAAAAGAGCGCAAGCAGTGGACGGAAATGTCACTGCGATTTTGAAATATTTTATTTCTGCTCCAATATTTTTCAGGGTTAAAAAATTTACAGGTTACATTTTACCCAGTGTGTACAATCCCGACAAACATTTTTCTTGAAAATTTGTCTTTAAAGGGTGCAGCTTTTTTTCTGCCAGCAAAATCAAGTCCTTTCGTTGTGTAGACATAAGCAGAAATCAACCCAACGCAATTGCTTTTTTTTCTGCAGAGCTGGGCCAGTAATTTGCCAACTAAATGGTAGCTGTCCGGATGCAATGCATAATTTTCTTGCCGTTCGCTTTTCAGTTTCAGTCAACGCGTCTGGAAATTTCCACTTCGCTGAGCTCTCGGAAGGAGCGAGAAGCGTGCTGAAAGACGCACACAGAGCCTACGTCGACACGTGCAATGATCTGCAATCTCAGTCTGGTCAGCGACAGCGGCAGTCCCATGGGAACCTTTCTTCATCTTATTCTGAAGAACAGCAGGTGCAGAAATCGCATCGAATACTTCGGCAGAAGTTTGACAGCACGAAACATTCTCTACCTCAAAAGTTTGATGGCTCATCTGTAAACAGCACGCATCAACAAGGAATACAAAAAAGGGTACGAGAGGCTAGTGCAGAATGGCAATATTTAACATATTTGTCATTTTTTATCGGAAAATTTAATATTTGGGTAACTAAATTATTGGCAATTACCAACCCAAGTGAGACTGAATCTAGAATTTCGATATAAAATTGTTTGCGTGATTCGTAGTCACATGTAAACATGTCAAAATATAAATGCAAGTGGAAAGCGCAAATGCCACAAACGTTTCAGGTGATGAGTATAAGAGAGCGCAGCAAGGAAGAACTTAAGCTTGCTCGGGCGTTTTTAGCGGTTTGACATTTTGTCTATTTTGCAGTTGCATTTTAGCATAAGGAAGTTTTAAAGAGAGAAACATCAATGGGTTAGAATTGAAATAGTAGCAGAACAAATTTTTTTGGAGACTTGAATTTCAGAAAAACAGAAAATCAATGCACAATACGAAAATTACTTGATTTTACACGTCTTCCTTCAGCTGAAGCGATAGCATTTGCTGCTGTGTTGCTGAGCTTTTGCCCGTATTTGCAAACCTAGGTCTAGTACAAGCTTTGCTAGAGTGGGAACATAAGCCTGCATTTGATAAATCGCTATATTCAGCATCCCCTTGTCTGCCATAAACATGCGTCTCATTCTATAAATTCAAATATGAATATCCACAAAGGCTACAAACCTAACCTTCCCAGTCTCACCCGATCCTCTCTTATCCGTAGCTGCCAAAGATCATCTGCACAATAGGTCGTACTATCAAGGTTGTAGGTGACTGTCAAGGGAGACCATACAGCGTGCTTCAAGATAACTGATAACATGTAGTTATCTGCCTGGCAGCAGACCAGGGTCGCCAGAAATATGAAGTGATTCAGAAACTTGGCATACGGAAGTAACATAAACTTCGTGGTCCTCAACCATTCTTCTGAGACAGTATGACGGCCCTCAGCAGTCTTTCAATGCAGTCTCTAATATAATGTGACAGACATCCTTGTGCTATAAAACAAAACGTGTCTATTGACTTGTGTTGAAAGTTCTTTGGTGCGGCTCCCTAACAAAGTTGCAAATCTGGATTTGACTCCGTTCAGCGAAAAGGTTGAGAAACACTGCAATAGATCTTTGTTTTATACCTCTATTTGCATCTAGGCCTATACACCACGAGCTAACAGACAGTTTGCAAAAACTTAATATGTTCCATGGTTTCTTAAGCTTAGTATATGTGATGGTCACAGTAAATCTATACGACTTATGCGCCAATGATATCATCTGGATTGAAAACTGAAAATATGCTAATCATGTTTTTTTCAGACGGCTCTTATATATTGCTTCCCACAGATTGCCGAATAGAGTCTGATTTAAAATTGTTTTGAACAGGGTTTTTTTAAGGAAAATGTTAGGTGCCAAGTATGTACCTGTAGGTACCCGATTTCTCTTTATTCTAGGAACCCGATGATAATTTTCTCTGATTATATCTAGGAACCCGATTTTCGATTCTAGAACGCCTTGAAACGCCTTAAAAAAACCTGGACTTTAGAATGTACTTTAGATAATCACCTGAAGTAGAAAAATACGGAAATGAATAACAATCAGTGAGTAACAAAAATATTTTTCAGGTATTGATGAGACAACAAAATTCAAACCAAATGATTAACCTACTGCCTCAATCTCAAAGCATGATTGATCCTCTTCAAACTTCCACGTTGACCGTCAGTTCTCTTGGTGAGTTTAGTCGTTTTCTTTTGTTTGTTTTGTCACAAAGCCATTAACCCAAATTGAGTTGTGGCATGACACAAGTTCGCGGTTGTCCTGGTGCTTCGATCGAAGCACCGTAAATACTCTTCGCTTCTAACGACGTGACATCCCTGGCAGCATACGTTTTTCTGTAGATTTAGAACTTGTAATGTGAAGACCAAATCTTTAAGGTAATATTTTGATCTATGCAGGTCTTATAGCTCACACGAGACCCAAGAAGGCATCAAAAAATTCCAGAGCTTCATTTTTATCCGCAGGTAAGCCAAGCCTTCTTTATAGTAAGGCATGCAACAGTACAAAGTCAACCAGTGTAAAAACGTACAGGTAGATTTTGGCATGCCAAGGCAAAAATCTATTATGAAAAGCAATGGAGGCAATGAATCTTGCCAAAACAACGGTTCTATTCAAACCAGCCCTTTCCTCTTATTGAAATATTTTTCTCATCTATAAGCTTCGCTCTTATAGGCTGTTGTTGATATCTGCTGTTGGGCATTTTTACGATTTTTGCCCACTAGGGAGCGTTTGCCGTCATTTAACTCCCGTAAGAGTTACAATAAAAACGTTCGTTTTACACAGTTTTGTATTGCACTTGAAGCATTGTTTGTAGGCACCAGTTGCTAAAATTGGAAATAAACCCGAAGCGAAACCTCCCGACGTACGTACGAATATTTTTTCGTTGCGAGGTGTCGCTGCTAGGCTGTGTTGTTTCGTGAGCTGTCGGAGGTTGTCGTCAACGGCAAAATATCAGACTGAGTTGAGTGCAAAACACTACCTCTGCAAACTTTCAAATGGGCAATGGCTGTTGTTGATAGAGAAGACAACTCGCCAGAGTAAATTTATCTCTGGGTACTTTCATCAAACAATTTCACATCAAATAGCAACGTACAAATAAACGTTTTCAGTCGGTTCGAAACGCTATTTTCTATTTTCTATGCCACAAGAAACAGAAACAACTCAAGCATTTTATTTTCAATTCTGTGTTACCCAACTACATTTTGAAATAGAAAATGGTGCGGGGTTTGAGTTTTTTGGGGTCATGAAACGCGTTTAGACTATATGAGCCATTCCAAGTTGCTTTTTAAAAACATACATCTCCAGGCAAAGCAATAGCAGCTGAACAGATTTTCCATACGTTGAGAAGATAATGAAATGAAATTTAAATTGCCACCTTTTTAAAAATAAACGACAAAACTATATTTTTAGGAACCGCTGAACTCTGCGTTTGCGATAAATATTTGATTGCTAAGGATAGGAAAACGATGACGCGCATAACAACGAAAATTGAACTTATTCATACTTGCTCGTCAGTCAACGTGTCTTTTCCTCTATTTGATCTCCTTTGCAAAGCATCAGGTGGCCAGCAACAACCACCTTTCTAAGGTTACGACTCATGGGTTGAATGTTTTAGAGTGTGCATTTGTTCTCTTTGGTCATTTTTTCAACCTCTAGTGTTGTAGCTGCTGAAATATAAAAACCCAACATAGCTTTTTTATTAAAAGAAACTCTCACAGTTAACAAATTTTGATGTTCGAAACAAAACACGCGAAGTATGTCCAAAGCTAAACAAGCAGCTGGTATATCTACACTTGGATTAAAGATGGAGTTTTTTAGAAAAATTATGTGGTGTAAATTAAGCACTTTGGAAAGAAAAGGGCAGTTGAAAAACCACAGGTGGTACGAAGAGCGCAGCGAATCTTTATGTTTTTACATAACTTTTTTGAAGAGATATTTTTTGTCGGAACTTTTTTGAAGAGATATTTTTTTTGAAAAGATGTATTTTGTCATATTGAAGAGATATTTTTCTGTCTCAAAACAACGGATTTTAGATATTTTGTAGGCATGTCTGTTGGTCTCTTGAACCAAACAACACTTATAAAGAGAACCGGTCTGCTGTGGAAGTGTGTCATTTTGGCCTGAGCAGATTTTTGCCTCACAACCGTAGTAGATATGTTTTGTTTATGCAAATCATACTAATGCTTTTGCAGATTGGAAAAATAATAATCAAGGGAGTTCAAGTTCCGTATCGAGATCAGACAAAGGAAATCTAAGATATGTGAACAAGACCAAAACAACGATAAGTTCGAATAAAGGTTTTTCTCAACAGCCGAAATATCTGTTGTCTTTCCACAATGCGGTTGGTAAAAAGCAACGCAACAAAATTTCTGTAGAAGTTGAATCTCTTACAACTTAACGCACTTGGCTTTAAAGAAAACACTCAGCCTCGGAGCTGGTTGTTTATTATTCACAAAGCTACTACACCTGCTAAGCAACTCCATGCTACGCAGGCGATAGCCATGCAACAGGAATATATCACCTTTCAGACCAAGCAGTTTGAAACTGAGCGGACAAAGAAGCCTGATCGTAGCGACATGACATTTTAATTCAGAGAAACCAAGCGTGCCTTGTTCTGTAGCTGTTGCAGTTGAAGACTGTACTGTTGGTTGACAACACTAAAACTTCCTTCCACATCATCAAAACTTCTTGTCAAGTGGTCGTCGGACACTTATGCAACATCAGGTTGCAAATGTCAAGCTGACAGGGACGTTAAAGCGATGGATAAACGACTTCCTACAAGGACTGCCAATAAATGCTGCGTAAACGCTCTGGGCAACTGCACGCTTTTGCACACCGCATAGCCATGCATAGAGTATCGTTCAAGGTCTGAACCGTTGACAATGCGTTGTCCGATTGTCGACCTTCCCAATGTGAATCCGAAAAGATTGCGGTGAAATCATTACAGAGTGAGTGTCTTGACTGCCCAGTACGGTCAGTTTACCCACAATGAGCAACTCTGCAAACTTATTGTGGTTCTGCAATTCCTGCATGTGGTTGAAAGGTAATGCTGATTCAATCAACTGAAATTTACCTCAGTCTGTCATATGTTTTAAACCCTTTTGTTTGGCATCAGAGAAACCAGGAGACAACATCTCGCCTAAACCTGCGCAACACGTAACCACAAAGTTGTTTAATATGAGTGGTTAACGAAATACCAGTATGGTTGATCTTTACTCGTAAATTTCTAGACCTGTTAAGGATGGCAGGAACAGTGATTTGCGGCTGAAGACGCAATAACCTTCTTTAAATATGGGAGTTGCACATAAGTACCTTAAAAACAGCTTACACGACAGTGCAAATAAGGGTTAACTACATTTTTTATAGTAACTTGAACATGACGTTTTTTTCCGAACGTCTGAGTTAATTGCATAGCAGTCGATTTAAGCAAGAATATGAAAAAATTTTGCAAGAGGCAATATAGTCAAGTCGGCTATTTTCTCTGTAACACGAATGCAAAAGAAGTCAAGAAATTTACACATTTCGCCAAAATTGTAAACCTTTTATCGGTTCACTTCGATTGATGGTCTTTGGTCTTAGTCTAATTTTCACAATATTTTCATCATTTTGGAAGTCTCGGCCACAAAAACTTCAACGTCGAAAGTTGAATTGCTTGTTCACGTTTCTTCAACGCTTCCTAATAAATGGCACGCAAATAAACATTGACGTTTTTGAAACGATTGTACTAAACACGTTTTTAAGTCTGTTAATCATTTCAAACAAATTTACGGTTTTGTTGCAATAAACATCGTTTCGAGTAGAGATTTTTCAACTTCTCTTTTTCAATGTATGCATTGAAGCTGTTTTAAATCCTCAAAGCTAAATGATGCATGAAAAATAGTTAAGAACAACTTTAGAAATTAAAAATGCAAGACAAATATATCTTATTATAAGCAAAAAACTTGCAATAGAGCAGTTGATAGAAAAAGCGTGGGCGCTTTTAATTACTTCAGAATGCTTATTGCTGGGTTTTTATACTTCCCTCGCAAATGATTGGGAAAAATATAATTATTTTGCAAAGTCACCATTAAGTCTGTAGCCATTTCTTTTGTTGCTGCTATGTATACCAACACTGCACAAACACCAAAGCCAAAAGCTGCTTTTCGTTCATTCCATGGTGAAAACGTAAAATTACCGAAACTGTTTCATTTTGAAAATGTTCAAAGTCTTTAAAAAATTATCGAAACCTTGCAAAAATAAATTGTGTTAAACTAAGCAATTTTGCAAACATCGGGTAGGTCAATATTCTTCCTGCTTGATGATGTAATTATCAATTAAACATTTTTAAAGAAATGCCGCTTCTTATACCCTCGTCTGAACGTCCAGGAAGGCTTAGCATCGTGTGCAGCAAAGCGCGAATATTCAAAATGCATTGGCAGATCTTCTTTGTATGTTTGTGTTTGGAATGTGGTATTAATGTACCTTGATGTTTGTAATTTGCACTTTTGTAGAGTGTTGATGATACTTTTATAATTTCATACCATTTATGGCAGTTGTATCACAAGCCACTGTGTGGTGTTTTGAAACTATCTGCACATGTGTAATAAATGCTGGACTTCATTTTAAGTCTTCACATTTACGGTCCAGCAGTTAGGAAGCATGTTTGGGAAACGAAAGCCATGTTGGTGTACTTTTCCAAACAGTAAGCGATTTTCAAGGTTCATTACCTGCATTCCCTTATCTTAATTTTGGTACTGAAGATTTACGGGTGACACGCTAATAACCGTATGTGGCAGAGCTTGTTGATCGTTTCAGGCTGAATAAAAGCATCAAATCAATGAGCATTCACTGCATCGTAACAGCTCTCCACGATAGCAAGTTGCGGTAGCCGGTGCTTCAGTATTGAAAGAAATTACTGTCTTTTGACAAACGGTAACCACACACCTCAGACCACGTCCATAGCACATATCTCGTTACCAGGGGATTGGTTCAACAATCGCTGAATTGGCTGAAGTTGACAGACAGGCGAAATCGGATGTATGGAACCACAAGTTTCTGCTAAGACCTTTGCTACGCGCATCATCGAATAGAATTGTACAGGAAATGACAGTGTGACCGCTACCACAACTTTGACACTTAATCCTAAAAATAGGCTCGGAATACAATGCTATACACTTCACTAAAATAAGCAAGATCGGCGCATTTTATTCAGCTGCTAGTGCAGCAAAACCACCTGTCACATTCTCCCAACGTCATTCAATACTGCGTAGGCTCAAATTTTCGTAACAGTTTGAAATAAAAAGACCAATATAACACCCGCAAAATCGATCCTGACTGCTTGCAGGATAAACAGACTTCGAAATCAGGAACTAGCAACCTTTTATATACAGTAGAGAACTCAGCTCGATAACCACTGCGTCTTTTCCATACCAAACCGCAAGTATATCAAGATTAAATGATAAAAACGCTAGCCGTACTTAGACATTGGTGCATGATGCATCAGATATTTAAACACCTGAATTATTGCAGAATTAGAAAGTGTACAAGGAATGCTTTTGAAAACTCATAAGAAGTTTGTGGTGCTATTCGTTTTGAACACTACGTTTTCTGACATCATACATACAGGGAGTTCATTGATATCAGAAAAGGCTACATAATTTCCATGTAAAGTATTAACACTACATGGTTACCTGTTTGCATGGATATGATCGGCCATATTCATTTTGTTTCGCAAAGCTTAGTATCGTAGGTACTCGAACATGAGTTAGGCAATAGTGAACCATAAAACCTGCTAAACGGTGTTTTGTATTCATCGATTGGTGTTTCTTTACCTACAGCGCATGTGATTCGGCCAAGCTGCTTGTAAAATATAGCATTTAAGGTCGATGTTGTCCCCGTATAAAACAAAATCGATCGGAAAAAGGAAATAGTAATATCACGCACTCAGAGTTGCTTCTCAAGGGGCTGATGATCAAGTCGCGTTTTCGTTTGATTTCTCTTGTTTTCTGATCCAAAAAAAGCGCAGGTTGTAAACAGCTTATAAAAACGGTTTCGGTGACAATTGTTTGGAGTCATAAGTACCAAATTAAAGATAAGACAAATTTGATAATCTGAAGCAACATGCTTATTGTTGGCCGCAAAGTAAAGCACTCTATGCTGAGAAAAGTAAGCCTTTACACAAAATTTTTCTCTCCCTGTAAAACTAATACCTCGTTTTCTCTGGCAAATGACTCGCTAATTTATTTAATATTATTTTCTAGTATTACTGAAAAGATTTTTCAAAACGCAATGTTTCGGTTCGCCGCTCAGAAATCCGCAATTTATTTTATTATATATCAGAACGATAGCTTGTAAACCATCGTTGGACACAGAAACGCAGATGTGGAGGTTTATGGCAGGGATTCCAGCGCAATGTTCATTAAATGCTTTCAAGCTCATGCTTTAACAGTACATAGACATCAACTCCAAAGCATTGTGCAAATATTTCCATCAGATTTATAGAAAATGTTTTTTGCAATTTCCCCCTGCCATTAAGGTTCCTTGAAATAATAATCCAGACGCAAGTGGTCACAAATATTTAAGTTGATCCCCAAATCAGCAAACAAATGAATTTTTTAACACAATTCTTAATGCTACAGTGTATTTCCGAAAAATGTGTCACCATCATGCAATCTATTAACTTCACCAGTATCTTTCAAATCATCTTAACTTGTAATAGCGTAAGTAGAAACCACTCAAAAATTTTGTTTCACGGGTCCATATTTTTAAGTATAGAAATGGCATTCACTTCAGTAGAAAAAAGCAGTTTGCGTGTTACTGTATGCTCGAACACAGTCGAACAAAACTGTACAGCAGGCATTTGCAAAAGAATTCCATAAAAAGCACAAGCTACTGTACAGCTTCATAAATGGCACAAAAAGTTTAAAGAGGAAGTTGTTTGCGTAGGGTAAAAGGGATCTGAAAGGCCACAGGAACAGATAGCCAAGAAAGTTCGCATAGAGAATAGCGAGTCTGGAAATCCAGATTCGTTTATAAAATCCACATTTGTTTGATTATTCTAACCAAACTTTCATGAAGAAAGCTTGTCCACTAAACATGAGGCCTGTTTTATTTCATACGCCTAGAGTTTGCAGAATTCTGGAACACATTGCCTATCTTTTTGTTGGTTGTTTTATGATCTGCAGTACAAGTAGACTCTGTATATAAAAGACTGTAAAAATAGACTTGTACAAAGTGTCATGGTCAACCCAGGAAAAGAAATTTTACGTCAAGGCCTACTTTGCCAAAAAATGAAAATAGTGCGAACGAATTGTCGGAGGCATTCTCCAAGGCTTAATTTTTGATTAGGTTAAGAAGTTTAGATATTATGAGGCCGTGAAAAATATTATCTTTAAAGGTTTGAGGGACACTTCATTTGGCCGAAAGGTCAGTGCTAGGAGAAAAAAGAATATATGACAATTCCCCTTGACGTATTCCACTGTGGTTTCAACGCTGTGAACATCATTGGAGAGTATTCTGTAAAGAACATAAAATTTAATACATGCCATGCAGCTAAAATTTCTGGAAAAATCACCCATTGACTCAAGTTTAAGTCTACTACATTTGAAAAAATAACTGAATTGTAAGAATAACTACAAATTTGAGCTCTGTTTCTTGGAAGGCACCCTTGAGATAGGTGGGAATATGTATCTCAATGCATGAGAAATGCTGCATTTCCTCTCACTGTAAAGCATGTTATTTTACGGCTGCTTTATTAGCCTGGGATTCACCCCTAATGGAGTCTTTGGTAACAACTTGAAAACAAAATATCTTACAGTACATTTCTTCCTTGGCTTTGGCAATACAGCATTTGTCTTTTTGGATTATTGACAGGTGACTGAAGATCTGCGGTTTGTTTGGATGAAATTTACTTTTTGGTGATTGCATGGTGTAGTTATGAATTGACACACATGTTTCTTGGATTTAGAGGACTGTAGATTTAGCCTATCTTATAGTTTCAACCCTAAAAAACTAAAGGAACGTTGCCCTGGAGGTCGCACGATAGTCGAGAAAGTACCGCAACAGAAGAGAATAACAGAGCTAGCTTCACTGGAACCAGTGGTGGATTAACTATTAAGCAGAGTAAGCACGTGTTCAGGGAAACAGGACCCCGGTAGGGAGTCCAAAAAATTGAGTAAAGTGTGAAAACTGAAAAAAAAAATCCGTAAAAAATTGGTATAACTAGTGAAAATTGTTCGCAGTGTTTTGTTAATTTATCATACCGTACCCTTGAGTAGTTGTCTTCCCAGGCGAAAAACAGGATCCACGGCTGATGCATGGTACACTCTGACCTCTGTCCGGCAATAAAGTCATTGATGCTATCACACGCTTCCTGCAAAGTTATATCTGCATGTCTGTGGCGATGAAAATTTGTACAGCAGTAACTAGGCAGATTTGTCAGTCTAGACTCTAGACTCTAGAGCGAAACGCGTTAGATTTTACCTGGCCTGGAAATTTAATTTCTTGAAATATCAAAAAAAACATTTTAAGCATTATTTAAGAAATTCAGCTCTAAACTTGTGTTTTTGTGAGTTGATTTGGTGTTTAATTTCATCCACTTTCTTAAGCATATGTAAGATTTTAAACAGACAAACTGATGAAAGCAATTGCCATGTTACGTCAAGTTAATATACAGTGTGTTTTGTTATTTGTTTTGCTACAACCTAGGTTGTATATCTAGACCAGGGGTTTGAAACTCAAGTTGCTCCGACGGAAAATGAGGACTTATAAAATAATCCGAGGGCCGCAATATGACGCTGACGCAACAATGGCTGTACGTGAACCTTACTAGAAACAGCTTTTACATCTTATTTCTTGCGAAAGGTATCGTGAATTAGAGGCTAATCATTTCTAGCCGTCTCTACGTTCGTTTAAAAATAACTTGTTCATTCGCCGTCCAAGCACTTTTGAACACCAGTAAATAAACTAAATAACGTTCAACGTTAGTTGTTTGAAAATTCCCGAAAAGCATCGCGGGCCGCATAAAACGCCCTCGCGGGTCCGAGGCCCCTGATCTAGACAGACTGGTCAACAATTAAAGTATACTGGGTCGGTGTGTGGAAAGAAAGGGGCACCAAGGCTGGTCAGTGCTTAGGGCACCAGTGAGCCTTAATCTGCTACTGACTGGAACACAATTGCACAGGTCCTATAAAAGTTGCACAGGTCCTAAAAAAACCTGACGGTTCTCTCATTGTACCAAGTAGCCCACCAAGTTACCGAATCAAAAAACCCCTAAGGTCGTAGAAACTGCCATGAAAACCATAAATCGTTCGATTTGCTGAAACTGAATTGGTCAAGAAACCAACTGAGAAATAGACTGTGTTTGTTTTTCGAATGGTGTGATAACAAGCCTCGCTCCTGACATTAGCAACGAAATTTTTGTTATGCGTTTTACCATATGTAAAAAAATTCAAAAAACAGCTGAATGTAGTCTTCAAATAAACAAGTCCGTCAAACTGTAAGGCTAAATAATTATCTTTAGTAATCTTGTTAAAAATGTAGCATTTGAAAAAATTTTTTCAAAGAACTAAATGTCCCAACATTATTAGAGATGTATTTAAGATTGTAATAATTTTCTGGTGGAAAGAATTTGACCTTGCCAGCAGTCAGTTCAATGGGTTCCGATGATCCACTCATTATATGTTTATATACTAATTATATTTTCGCTCATTGAAAGGATAAGGCGAAACCGATTTTGAAATAATATTTTTTGTTTTAATGCTGCTATCCTGTTCTTAACATGAATAGCATTTTCTCAAAATTCCAGTGTTCTGGGTCCAGATTCTATGCTCTGGCAGTGGGAGGTAGACATGGTGAAATACGAAAGGACGTTTCTCATTCAGTACGTCATCTGTGAAGGGTACATCATCAGCAAATCTGCTGCACTACCTCGGAAATCTATAAACAATCGTAATTTGCGTATGATTTAAATTCAGAATGCACTGGTGTTGCTTTTGGAAACACACGGGCTAAATTTTATCGCAAAGAGAACGAGCGATATCTCTCTCGAGTCGGTGACTCAAATCACCGCAAGCATGTGAAAGGGCAGGGAAGACGTTTGCAGCACAACAACATCAGGCGTGTTTTATCATCTCTACCTTAACTCAAGAACTTTGCAACATTTTTGGCGAACATATACTTTGCTCCTCCAAGTCCAATGACCTTCTCAGCATGCAGATTTGAAACAACTCGTAAGCTTAAAGCGATTCTTAGCTTGCCGTACAATAATTTTTTTTTATGATTTGATAACAATTTATTTGTTTTAGTTTCCTATCAGAAACGTCGTAAATGATGGACATTTCAGCGCAGTTTCTGTTGAATGCTTCTGCTGACTGCAAGAATCTGTCAATAAAGACTCACGAAAATGGCCTTCAAAAAACTGCACAAAAGCCTGCAGCGTGAATACGACACCGGAAGATTACAGAATGCCTTCAACATGTCTGTTTAAAATGGGCAATGTCTTAACATTCTTCTTTTGCTTGCCTTGGCAAAGTGTTATTTAAATCAGTGTTAAAGGAACCAAATGGTCTTGCACGCGATGGATTGAATATGAAACTTTGTACCAAAATATTTTACAATTAAGCGAGAAGTGCAGGCAAATAGAAAAGGCAGCTAGAAATTTTTAGGTTTTTCTGTTGAGAACATCTGGTTAAACAACTTCTTCGTATATTGGCAGCGTGCGTGAAAATGTAAGATGCATTAATGCGCTGCGGTAAAAAGTACAAGAGCAATGATTAAATGAGTTTATGGTATCTTTGCTCTTTCAGCCCAAGGTAGGCGAAGGAGAACCTTTACACTATAGCCAGAAGCTTTAATTCGGTCTGCATACGTTGTGCCGATGGAAGCAACTCAACGATTGTAATGATAGGTGTTATAGCACCAGTTCCACATTATGTTGTGGTGAACTATTGAAGCCGTTTGGATTACCTCCACCAGTTGATGTTTAACAGCTTTGCGTCTCCTATCTCCGAAGTACTTCGTATATTACCAGGAAACAGCTATTGTTTAAGGCATGCCCCACTTCCCTTGCTGTCGGTTGATAAGTACGGATGTTCTAGTGTTTCGCTATAATTATATATGAAATCAACGTCAGACATACGAGTGAGTTCTAAACGTTCAGATGCCGAGAATGAACATTTACAATATTTTTCAACTTTCAAACTTTGAACAAGATTGTTTAAGCAAACTGTAGATGCGGATACGCGCTTTGCTTCATTCCAACCTGAAACGCGGGTACGATTCTTGTTGAGATAAGCTGGAGCTATGCTTTGCTGTCGCAGTTGCAACTGACATTCAGATCAGAGCGGTACTAACATATGCAAAGCAGTAACCGCGAGTTCGTATGAATCAGAGAATATGTGCTTGTAAGTTATCAGTGCGGCAGCACAATATTGCTGCGGGTTGATCCGGGTCAGGGGCAGCTTGTAATGAAATTCGCAACCTTTGATCTATGACAAGTAAACACCCTTTGCAAGGAAATCGCTCGACCGCCATAGTATACTCATGAAAACGGGTAAGTGAGAATGAACTTTATGAAGCAGTGTTATTATCTGTGGGTGGTACGAGGCTGCGCGTTGTTTCTAAGATTAGATATGAAAATTAAATTTGGAAGTGGGCTTGCAGGATTGCCGTCGACTTATTTTCACACTGAAATTTTTTTTTTTTTTTT